>ERZ1090865.38-NODE-38-length-92504-cov-15.075058_pt1 | contig 92504 bp, 108 predicted proteins | sample MGYA00478478_ERZ1090865 | MGnify/ENA primary metagenome ERZ1090865 (study PRJEB33644, sample SAMEA5815715) | chicken gut metagenome | biome: Chicken; feature: Gastrointestinal Tract; material: Caecum | place: Ireland | collected 2019-01-01 | study: A study of the... | reverse complement strand
GGGATTTGGCGCCAGCCGTGCCAGCGAGCGAGAGCGAGACTGGCAGAATGGCTTGTAGTCTGGCCAGAAGGGATTTGGCGCCAGCCGTGCCAGCGAGCGAGAGCGAGACTGGCAGAATGGCTTGCAGTCTGGTACAAAAGGAGATCAGGCGCCAGCCGTAAAGAAAGTTTTCCGGGCAGAAGCATCCCAGGATTTAAAAATAAATATATGGAGGATGACTTCTGGGAAGAAAGCCTCCTGTGGGTCAAGAAGCTCATATAGGAGGAGAAATTTCAGGAGAATTACCCCCTGAAATATAAAAAATAAATACAAGAGGATGGCTTTGAGAGAAAATTAGCTCCTGTGAGTCAAGAAGTTCAGATGGGAGGAGAGAAATTTAGAGAAGGAACCTCCTGCGAGTCAAGAAGCTCACATAGGAGGAAATAAGTGAGGAAAAGGAGCCTCTCATGGATCAAAAAACTTACACAGGAGGATATAATCGTGAAGAAAGAACCTCCCAGGAGAAATAAATCAGTAAAAGGAGGAGAAATCTTTGAGGGAAAGTCCTCTCAGAATATAAAAAACAGAGAGAGGAGGAGAAACCTCAGGGACGACCACCTCCCAGGAGTGAAAAAAGGAAAAAAGGAGGACAAATCCCGGATTAAACTGAACCCTATAAAGTGGACACAGCAAAAACTAGTTTTGGATGCTTTTTGAAAGCCTGTCCCATACTGTGGACACAATAAAAGCTGATCCAGGAGGAGGAAATCCCAGGAGAAGAGTGTGAAGGACTTCAGGAGATCAGTACAGGCTGCAGGTCTTAAAACTCAGGAAGTGGTTTTAACTGAAACCTCAGTAGTTTCTACAACCAGCATGGAAGTGCAGTGAGGGCAGCGTGTGGCATCGGCTGCAATTTTGCTTTTGCAGAAAGGACAGGTTTTTGTTTCAGGAGCGGCAGGCGCTGCCTTGTGTCCGAGGGATGTCAGCTTGTTGATTACTTTCAGAAGACAAAATAATACGAAAGCCATAATCAGGAAATTGACCAGAGAAGAAATAAAAGAAGAAAAGAATCCGGCGATATCCTTCAGGGTGTAAATTTCTCCTCCTGTGAAAAAATTCAAAATAGGATAAATAAAATTATTTGTAAGAGATGTAACAAGATTTGAAAAAGCGCCGCCAATGATAACGCCGACAGCCATATCCATCATGTTTCCGCGCAGGGCAAAAGTTTTAAATTCTTCTATAAATTTTTTCATAACAAAAATCCTTTCTTTTGTTTCTCAGATGCATATAAATGAACGAAATTATTATAGAGCGGGAAAGGATAACTTTTCAATAAATATCAGGAAAAATATTCTGGATTCTCTGGAAGGAACCGGAGGATCAATGAAGGATGCAGACAGAAAAAGAGACATGAAAAAACGGCCATTCAGCCAGAGTAAAAATCCATGACAGAATCGAAAGATGCAGGGACAGAAAAAAGAGAGAGAAAACCTTAAGAATACAGCACACAATTAAGATAAATAATATAGTACAGAATGTCCAGATAGGCTTGCATAATTTCCCATTGCTTAGTATAATATAGGAGTAATTTTACTGGTAAACTTGACAATCGGTGCCAGAAGAAGTTATACTTTGATAATCAAACTAAATTGAATGTATGAAGGAGAAAGATTATGTTAGAAAAGATGAAAGAAATCATTGCAGAGCAGTTAGGTGTAAGTGAAGATGAAGTTACATTAGAGGCTTCCTTCAAAGACGATCTGGACGCAGATTCTTTAGACTTATTCGAATTAGTTATGGCATTAGAAGAAGAATATGATGTTGAGATTCCATCTGATGATCTTACAGAACTGAATACTGTTGGAGATGTCATCAATTACTTAAAAGACAAGGGCGTAGAAGACTAAGAAATTTGTAAGATTGACTTATAACATATGTTATAAGTCAATTTTTTGAAGCATATATTTTGAGATTCAAAATAAATGAAATTGGCGAGGTGAGGATTATGGGTAAAACCGTATTTATGTTTCCTGGACAGGGAGCGCAGTATGTAGGTATGGGAAAAGATTTCTATGATGCTTTTGACTGCAGCAAAGAAATCTTTGACAAGGCGAATGAGGTTCTGGATATTGATGTAAAGAAGCTTTGTTTTGAAGAAAATGAAGATATCAATATCACTGAATTTACACAGGCGGCGATGGTCACAGCCAGCGTAGCAATTCTTAAGAAGCTGGAAGAGATGGGATTAAAAGCGGATATGGCAGCCGGACTGAGCCTTGGAGAATACTGTGCGCTGGTAGCAGGAAATGTTATGAGTTTCGAGGACGCTGTAAAAGTGGTAAGACAGAGAGGAATTCTGATGCAGGATACAGTTCCTGCGGGAGAAGGAGCTATGTCTGCGGTTCTTGGAATGAAAAAAGAAGAAATCGAAGCGGTTTTAGAAGGTGCAGAAGGAATCGTCACCATCGCGAATTATAACTGCCCTGGACAGATTGTGATTTCCGGAGAGACACAGGCAGTGGCAAAGGCAGGAGAGGCTCTGAAAGAGGCAGGAGCAAGAAGAGTGCTTCCGCTGAAAGTAAGCGGACCATTTCATTCTCCGATGTTGAAACCAGCTGGAGAGAAACTGCTTGATGTACTTTCTGATGTAGAGGTAAAAGATCCGGAGATTCCATATGTTTCTAATACAACGGCAGAATTTGTCACATCAAAAGATGATGTAAAGGAATTGCTTGGAAGACAGGTTTATTCTTCTGTCCGCTGGGAACAATCTATAGAGAAAATGATTGCGGACGGAGCAGATACATTCATTGAAATCGGACCTGGAAAGACTTTATGCGGATTTATGCGTAAGATCGATCGAAGTGTAAAAGCAATTAATGTTGCGACAGTAGAAGATTTGGAAAAAGTAAAGGAGATCTTGGGATGTTAGAAGGTAAAGTTGCAGTAGTCACCGGAGCAAGCCGTGGAATCGGAAGAGAGGTAGCTCTCACGCTTGCAGGATACGGAGCAACCGTCATTGTCAATTACTGTGGATCCAAAGATAAGGCAGAAGCAGTTGTGGAAGAGATCACAGCAGCCGGAGGAAATGCCAAGGCATACCAGGGAGATGTGTCTGATTTCAATGTGGCAAAAGAGATGATGACTTCTGTAAAGAAAGAATTTGGATCAATCGATATTCTTGTGAACAATGCGGGAATCACAAAAGATAACCTCATTATGAAAATGAGCGAAGAAGAATTTGATAAAGTCATTGAGGTTAATTTAAAGGGAGCCTTTAACTGCATGAAACATGTTTCAAGAATTATGCTGAAACAAAGATATGGTCATATTATCAATATGTCATCTGTTTCAGGCGTTATGGGAAATGCAGGACAGGTAAATTATTGTGCTTCAAAAGCTGGAATCATCGGTATGACGAAATCCCTGGCAAGGGAGCTGGGATCCAGAGGAATCACAGTGAACGCCATAGCTCCTGGATATATTCAGACGGAGATGACAGAGGTACTTCCGGATGATGTAAAAGAAAGCATTTTAGCAACGATTCCATTGAAACGCATGGGACAGACGAAAGATATAGCAGAGACGGTTGCGTTCTTAGCTTCTGATAAAGCTGCGTATATTACAGGACAGACCATCGGTGTCGATGGCGGAATGGGAATGTAAAGGAGAAGAACATGAGAGATTTGAAAAGGGTTGTCGTTACCGGTATGGGTGCTATTACTCCGATTGGAAACAGTGTAGAAGAGTTCTGGAGCAGTGTGAAGGAACAGAAGATCGGATTTGCTCCGATCACACATTTTGACGCATCAGAGTACAGGGCACATCTGGCAGCGGAAGTAAAAGATTTTGATCCGAAAAAATATATGGACAGAAAATCTATCCGGAGAATGGAATTGTTCTCTCAGTATGCGGTAGCTGCCGCAAAAGAGGCAATTGAGGATTCCGGACTGGATTTGGAAAAAGAAGATCTGGCAAGGATTGGTGTTTCTGTTGGTTCCGGAATCGGAAGTCTTCAGATCATTGAAAGCACGACCAGACTGATTGATGAAAAAGGACCGAGGAGAATCAAGCCGATGGCTGTGCCGATGATGATTTCCAACATGGCGGCGGGCAATGTTTCCATTGCATTTGGCCTGAGAGGAAAGAGCATCAATGTGGTGACTGCATGCGCCACAGGAACACAGTCCATAGGAGAAGCCTATCGTTCTATACAGATTGGAGAAGCGGATGTTATGGTGGCAGGAGGAACAGAAGCGGCTATCACTCCGGTAGCGGTTGGAGGTTTCGCTGCGCTGACAGCGTTAAGCTCTTCCGATGATCCTGAGAGAGCATCCATACCATTTGACAAAGAAAGAGACGGATTTGTCATTGGTGAAGGTGCGGGAGTCGTAGTACTTGAGACTCTGGAACATGCTCAGGCGAGAGGAGCAAAGATCCTGGCAGAGCTTGTAGGTTATGGCGCAACCAGTGATGCTTTCCATATTACTTCACCGGCTGAAGACGGCGAAGGGGCTGCAAGAGCCATGGAATTTGCTATGGAAGAAGCCGGTGTAAAACCGGAACAGATTGATTATATCAATGCCCATGGAACGAGCACACATGCGAATGACCTTTTTGAGACAATGGCGATCAAAAAAGCGCTTGGAGACAGCGCTTACAAAGTAAAGATCAGTTCCACAAAATCTATGATCGGACATGGACTGGGAGCTGCAGGAGCCATTGAATTTATTACCTGCGTAAAATCAATCGAAGACAATTACATCCATCCGACGGTTGGATTAAAGGTTCCGGATGAAGAGTGTGATCTTGATTATACACTGGAGCCGGTAACAGATCGCGAAGTAAATTATGTTATGAGTAATTCCCTTGGATTTGGAGGACATAACGCGACGCTTCTTGTGAAGAAATTCGAAGGATAGGAGGATCCGTAAATATGAAAATCGAAGAAATGAAGGAATTGATACAGGCGGTATCAGATTCAGAAGTAGATGAGTTTAAATACAGTGATGAAAAATGCTCTGTCCGCATCATGAAAAATAAGACACAGGTTGTTGCAGCGGAAGCTGTTCCGGCGGCAGCGGCAGCACCTGCTCCGGCAGCTGCGCCTGCGGCACCGGAAGAAAAAGAACCTGAAGTTGAAGGAAATCAGGTAAAAGCACCGCTTGTTGGTACATTCTACGCGGCTCCGTCTGAAGGAGCAGATCCGTTTGTATCTGTCGGAGACACTGTAAAGAAAGGACAGGTCATCGGAATCGTAGAGGCAATGAAACTTATGAATGAAGTAGAAAGCGATTATGACGGAACAGTAGCTGAAATCCTTGTAGAAAACGGTGAGATGGTAGAATACGGACAGCCATTGATCGTGGTCAAATAAAAAGGGGGCATATCATGTTAATGGACATTAAAGATATTATGAACACGATTCCCCACAGAAGTCCTTTTCTGCTGGTTGACCGTGTAGAAGAAATGGAAACCGGAAAACGTATTTTGGCAAAGAAATGTGTTACATATAACGAGCCTTTTTTTGCAGGACATTTTCCTCAGGAACCGGTTATGCCGGGTGTCCTGATCATTGAGGCACTGGCTCAGGCCGGCGCGATCTGTGTACTTTCTGATGAAGCAAACAAAGGGAAGATCGCATTTCTCGGTGGTGTAAACAAAGCAAAATTCCGCGGCAAAGTTGTTCCGGGAGATGTGCTGTCTCTGGAAGTTGAGATCATTAAGGTCAAAGGACCGGTTGGTGTCGGAAAAGGAACGGCCAAAGTAGACGGAAAAGTTGTTGCATCTGGGGAAATCACATTTATGATTGGATAAGAGAGGGTGTCGATATATGTTTAAAAAGATACTAATCGCAAACAGAGGTGAGATTGCAGTACGAATCATCCGTGCCTGTCGTGAGATGGATATCATGTCTGTAGCCATCTGCTCGGAAGCAGATAAAGACGCTCTGCATGCTCAGCTGGCAGATGAGACTGTCTGTATCGGGCCGGCTCCGGCTAAAGACAGTTATCTGGATATGGAGCGTGTCGTAGGAGCAGCAATGGCAGTTGGCGCTGATGCGATTCATCCGGGATTTGGTTTCCTGTCAGAAAACAGTAAATTCGTACGGATGTGTGAAAAATGCAATATCACATTCATCGGACCTTCTGCTGAGATCATCGATAAGATGGGAAATAAATCTGAGGCAAGGAAGACGATGATGGAAGCAGGCGTTCCTGTTGTTCCGGGAACGAAAGATGCCGTTTATGAAGCAGAAGAAGGCAAAAAGATCGCGGATGAGATGGGATATCCGGTTATGATCAAGGCTTCTGCCGGAGGCGGAGGAAAGGGTATGCGTGTATGCTACTCCTCTGATGAATTCGTGCATACATTTGAAACAGCAAAACTGGAGGCAGAGAACGCTTTTGGAGACGGAACCATGTATATTGAAAAATATATTGAGGATCCAAGGCATATTGAGTTCCAGATTCTTGCGGACAAATATGGAAATGCCATTCATCTGGGAGAACGTGACTGCTCCATTCAGAGAAGACATCAGAAACTTATTGAAGAATCTCCTTCACCGGCAATCGATGAAGAGACAAGAGAAAGAATGGGAAAAATTGCCGTCAAGGCAGCGAAGGCAGCTGGATATTACAGTGCCGGAACCATTGAGTTTCTGAGAGACAAGCATGGAGAATTCTATTTTATTGAGATGAATACAAGAATTCAGGTAGAGCATCCGGTAACAGAGTGGGTTACAGGAATCGATCTGATTCGTGAGCAGATCCGCATCGCAGCCGGGCAGCCGCTGACTTACAGCCAGGATGATATCCAGGTACGCGGCCATGCGATTGAGGTACGTATCAATGCCGAAGATACAGAACATGATTTCCGCCCGAGCCCTGGAACTGTAACAAATGTACATTTTCCGGGAGGCAAGGGAGTCAGAATTGATTCAGCTCTGTTTGCAGGCTATGAGATTCCGCCATACTATGATTCCATGGTGGCGAAACTGATCGTATACGATAAGAACCGGCAGCTTGCTTTAAGAAAGCTCAGAAACGCTTTAGGAGAAGTTGTACTGGAAGGAATTAAGACGAACATCGATTATCAGTATGAGATCATCAACGATCCGGATTTTATCGCGGGAAATGTGGATACCGGATTTATTGAGAGATTTCAGAAGGCAAGGGAAGAGAAGTCGGAGGATGAATAACAATGCCATTAAAAGAAATGTTTAAGAAGCGGACTTTAACGCCGCAGGAGAAAAAACAGGCAGAACGAATCCGTAAAGCGAAAGACACTCTGTTAGAATATCAGGTGCCGGAAGGGCTGTTCCAGAAATGCAGCAGCTGCGGAAAGCCTGTGTATAACGAAGATATCATTGAAAATTATTACATTTGTCCTTACTGTGGAAGTTATTTCAGAGTACGTCCGAGAAACCGAATTGCTATGGTGCTGGACAAAGGAACTTTCCAGGAATGGGATGAAAGAATGGAAACTTCAGATCCATTGAACTTTCCGGGTTACAAGAAGAAACTGGAACGTCAGAAATCTGTAACGAATATGGATGAGGCCGTTATCACTGGAAAAGGTGAAATCGGAGGCAAAGAAGTTGTGATCGCCGTTATGGGAGCTGATTTCATGATGGGAAGCATGGGAGAAGTAGTAGGAGAAAAGATCACCCGTGCAGTTGAGAGAGCAACAGAGATGAGGCTTCCGGTCATTATTTTCACATGTTCCGGAGGAGCCAGAATGCAGGAAGGAATCATTTCTCTGATGCAGATGGCAAAGACTTCAGCAGCTCTTCGAAAACATGATGAGGCCGGTCTCCTTTATATTACGGTTCTTACAGATCCGACTACAGGCGGTGTCACTGCAAGTTTTGCCATGCTTGGTGATGTCATCCTGGCTGAGCCGGGAGCGCTGGTTGGATTCGCAGGACCTAGGGTTATCGAGCAGACCATCGGACAGAAGCTGCCGGAAGGATTCCAGAGATCAGAATTTCTGCTGGAGCATGGATTTGTTGATAAAATCGTGGAACGTAAAAATCTTCGCAAAGTATTGAATACGATTATAAGGAGTTGTGAATATGAGCAGTAATTTTACACCTTGGGAGAGGGTGGAAATATCCCGATCACCGGAACGCCCAACCAGCCTTGATTACATTTCTACGATTTTTGACCGTTATATGTCTCTTCATGGAGACCGTCTCTATGGGGATGACAAAGCTGTCGTAGGAGGACTGGCTTCCATCGGTGGAAGAGCAGTTACAGTCATTGGACAGCAGAAAGGACGTTCCACAAAAGAAAATATTATGAGGAATTTCGGAATGCCTCTGCCGGAAGGATATCGAAAATCTCTGCGCCTGATGCGCCAGGCAGAAAAATTCCACAGACCGATCATTCTGTTTGTGGATACTCCGGGCGCTTTCTGCGGAATCGAAGCAGAAGAGCGGGAAGTAGGAGAAGCAATCGCGAGAAATCTGTTTGAAATGTCAAATATGAAAGTGCCGATTCTTTCTATTATGATCGGAGAAGGCGGAAGCGGAGGAGCCATTGCCATGGCAGTGGGAAATGAAGTGTGGAGCATGGAAAATGCGACATATTCTGTTTTGTCTCCGGAAGGTTTTGCTGCAATTCTCTGGAAAGATGGAAACCGTGCTTCAGAAGCGGCAAAAGTAATGAAGATTACGGCTCAGGATCTGAAAGAACTTGGTGTTGTGGAAGAAGTAATTGAAGAACAGGAACCGGCGTGCATTGATAATATTCTGGAAATTTCTGAAAAAATGAAAGGCATGATCTGTGATTTCCTGGAGAGATACGATAAAATGACTCCGGAGCAGATTGTTAATCAGAGATATGAAAGATTCCGTAAATTCTGATTAAAGGGAATAAGGATCATTTAATACAGTTTGATAAAAGACAAAAAAAGTTCAGACATGATGTCTGAACTTTTTTTGTCTTTTACACATCTACCAGAATAACGTTTGTCATTTCACTGATGGAATCATAGATTGGTTTTGGAAGATCGCTGTCGGTGATGAAATAATCGATATCTCTCCAGCTCGCGTACTGGATCAAAGCGGAAGTTGACGCCTTGGAACTGTCAGAGATAACAACATTTAATTTGGAATTAGGGATAATGGCCTGTTTTGTCTGAGCATCTGCAAAAGCAGAAACAGCCGGGCCTTTATGCTGTTCAAATCCGTTAGTTCCAAGGAAAGAAACAGCGACTTTCAGATTGTTGATAAAGTTAGTTGCCTGGAATCCTTCTGCGGACATATTGCCGGAGTTCAGCTGCCCTCCGGTTATGATCGTTGTGTTGTCACTGTTGATCAGAACATTGGCAGCGCTTAAAGAACAAGTGACGATCGTACATCCGGAACGCTGACTCAACAATTTTGCCATATGAACGATCGTACTCCCGGCGTCCAGGTAAATAACTCCTGTCGGCGGGATAAAATCCAGGGCTTTTTCACAAAGCTTGATTTTAATATCTGCATCTTTATTAATTCTTGTTTCTATCGGAACAGTTCCAAATTCATACATGGAAGTTGCACCGCCGTGACTTCTCTGTGCAGCGCCGATTTCGTTCAGATAAGACAAATCGCGGCGGATCGTCTCGCGGGAAACCTGAAATTGTTCAGCCAGCTGTCCGATTTTCACACTGCCGTTGTCATGCAGCAGTTTTAGTATCTCTTTTTGCCGCTCAGCGGCGATCAATTTGCCCATATAGTATCTCCTTCCTGATATTATAAGTTTATTTTACAGCATGTGAATGCACAGGTCAACGTGTACAATTCCCGATTATCCTCAAAAAGTCACAAAATGCAACATTAATATTGACAAATGTGGCAAAATGAATTATTATAACAGCATAAAACAACAAAATAACACATAAAATCACACAAAAATGCATTTAAGGAGGAATAAAGGATGGAGGCCCAGAAATTAAAGATCATTACAAATGAACTGTCAAAATATGCAGACAGGGTAAAAGAGGAAGAGATACAGGCTGCAGCGGATCTTATGATATCGGCAGATAAGATTTTTCTGGCGGGAGCAGGACGTTCAGGACTGGCTGCCAGAGCGTTTGCAAACCGGCTGCTTCATATGGGGTTTGATGTGCACTTTGTGGGAGAGATTTCCTGTCCGCCGATCAGAGAGAATGATGTAATCGTATTAGGATCCGGTTCCGGAACGACAAAAAGTCTGATTGTCATGGGAGAGAAAGCGAAAGATGTGGGAGCGAAAATCATGACGGTTACAATGTTTCCGGATCATACGATTGGTGAAATGGCAGATGTCATTGTGAAAGTTCCGGGATCTACTCCAAAGAAAGCGGCAGGTGAAGAAAACCCGGCACAATCTGTACAGCCGATGGGAAATCTTTTTGAACAGCTGAGCTGGCTGACTTATGACAGTATTATTATGGTTTTAATGGATAAGCTTGGACAGACAAGCGAAGAGATGATGGAACGTCATACAAATTTGGAATAAAGGAGTTTCAAAATGCAGAGATTTGTAAATGATCCGGATTATATTGTGGACGATATGGTGAAAGGCTTTGTGAAGGCTCATGAAGATCTGATCGTGAAATCTGAGAAAAATGACAGAGTGGTGAAATATAAGAATGCGCCGGTAGAAGGCAAGGTCGGGTTGGTAACCGGAGGGGGAAGCGGACATGAGCCGGCGTTTCTTGGATATGTAGGAGAAAATATGATGGATGCGGCTGCGGTCGGTGAGATTTTTTCCTCTCCATCTGCTCAGACATTTTATGATGCTTTCCTGGAAGCTGACGCCGGAAAAGGAGTTGCCTGTCTTTTTGGAAATTATGCCGGTGACAATATGAATGTTAAAATGGCAATTCGAAAAGCAGGAAAAAAGGGTGTGGAAGTAAAAATGGTTGCTGCCACAGATGATATTTCTTCTTCTCCAAAGGAAACAAAGGAGAAACGTCATGGCATCGCCGGCGGTGTGTTTATGTGGAAAATCGGAGGAGCGAGAGCGGCTCTCGGCGGCAGTCTGGATGAGGTGATTCAATCTGCGCAGAAAGCGGTGGATGCCACAAGAAGTATCTGCGTGGGACTGGAACCATGTACGATTCCGGCGGTAGGACATCCTAATTTCAATATCGAAAATGGAAAAATGGAATTTGGGATTGGACATCATGGGGAGCCGGGAATGAATGTTCAGGAACTGGAGTCTGCAGACAAAATCGCAGATCAGATGACGGAAGCGGTCTGTGAAGACCTGGAACTGGCCAGAGGAGATGAAACAGCGGTCATCTTATCGGGACTGGGAGCGACGCCGGTGATGGAACAGTATGTATTATATGGCAGGGCAGAAAAGTATCTGGAGCGGAAAGGCATCCATGTTTATAGAGCGTTTGTAGGAAATTATGTTACATCGCTGGATATGAATGGTGCGGCTCTGACGATCATGCGCCTGGATGATGAATTGAAAGAACTATTGGATTATGAGGCTGGATGTCCTGGCCTGACAGTAAAAGCAAAATAAAATCAGGAGGAAGAAACATGAAGGCGGTACATTTTGGAGCAGGAAAGATTGGGCGAGGTTTTATTGCGGAATTGCTGCATGACACCGGGTACGAAATAGTATTTGTAGATGTGAATGAAGCAGTGAATCAGGAATTAAATCAGTACCATAACTACTATCTGTATGTGATTGAAGAAGATTATAAGAGAAAGGAGATAGATAAAGTTTCCGCCCTCTCCCCGGCTGCGCAGCCGGAAGAAGTGACAACAGCCATTGTGGAGGCGGATCTGGTGACAACAGCAGTGCTGGCAGATAATTTTCCTAAGATTGCCGGAAATCTTGCAAAGGGTCTCAAGGCAAGACTGGATGCAGGAAAAGAGAAGATCAATGTAATTCCATGTGAAAACGCAATTTTATGCGGAGATATGCTGAAGAAAGAAATTCTTGCCACAGGTATTCTGACAGAGGGGGAGCTGGATCAGATTGCATCAGTGCCGAATACGGCAGTGGATCGAATGGTATTTGGAACAGACCGTGACGGAAGAGATGGAATCGAAATTGGAAAAGATCATGAGCTGGTAATTGAAAAAGAGAAACTTACGGATCCGGAAAAGGAACCAATCAAAGGAGCTGAGTATACAGACAATCTTCAAAAATTTCTGGAAAGGAAATTATATGTGATCAACTGCGGCCATGCATGGTCTGGATATATGGCGCATTTAATGGGATATAAGATCATTCAGGATTATTTTGCGAAAGAAGAAAATGTAGAGATGACAAGAGCCGTGATGAGAGAAGTGGCTGCTCTTGTGGAAAAGAAACATGGGTTTACTCATCAGGAAATGGAAGATTATGTGAATTTTGCACTGAACCGTTTCCTGACACCGGGAATTACAGATACGGTGGAGCGAATTTCCAGAGCGCCGATTCGGAAACTTGGGGCAGATGACCGTCTGGTGGGACCGGCTTCTCAGTGTGAAGAACTGGGACTTCCAAATGAATTGCTGTTAAAAGGAATTGCGGCAGCATTTCTATTTGATGTAAAAACAGATGAACAGTCTGTGGAACTGCTTTCCTATGTGAGGGAACATGGAATTGAAAAAGCAATCCCTCATTTTACCGGAATTCAGGAAGGAAGCAGGATGTTTGCGGAGATTGTAAAAAATTATAACGAATTAAAGAAACAGTATAAATAACATAATGATATTTAAAAGATCAGGAGGAGAGAATCATGAAATTACAGTTGGCTTTGGATGAAATGAAAATGGACGCAGCGCTGGAAATGATGGAGAAGGTAAAAGATTACGTAGACATTATTGAAATCGGAACACCTTTCTGTCTTGATGCTGGCAACAATGCGGTAGAGACTTTTAAAAAGGCTTATCCTGACAAGGAAATACTGGCAGACTGCAAGATTATGGATGGCGGATATCTGGAAGCGGAAAATGCGATCAAAGCAGGGGCAGACTATGTAACTGTGTGCGCTGCTGCGGATGTTCTGACAGTAAAAGGGGCCTTTCGGGCAACACAGGATTACGGAAAGAAACTGGTCGTTGATATGATCACGATCGAGGATATTCCTGGGAAAGTGGCGGAATTGGAGGAGATCGGAGTTGACGTACTGGCGGTGCATACCGGAGCGGACGCTCAGGCGGTTGGAAGAGAGCCAATCCAGGATCTTAAAGTCATGACCGGCTGCGCAAAGAAAGCTAAAATCGCAGTTGCCGGAGGAATCAGCAGCAAGACGATTGACAAATATGCCGCTTTAAAACCGGAAATCATTATTGTAGGAAGTGCCATAGGAAATGCCGAAGATCCGGCGGCAGAAGCAAAAGCAATCAAAGAGGCGATGATGTAGGAGGATACGGGATGACAGAGTGTAAAAATATTTTTGAGATTTTAGAGGAACTAAAGGAAAATGCGAAACAGATAGATGATGACAAGTTAAAAGAAGTAGAGAAACTGATCACGGAAGCAAATCGTATCTTTATCAGCGGAGCCGGGCGCTCCGGGTTTGCGGCCAGAGGATTTTCCAATCGTCTGATGCATCTTGGATATACGGTATATTTTGTGGGCGAGCCTACCACGCCGTCCATTCAGGAAGGCGATCTTCTGATCGTTGGTTCCGGTTCCGGTAATACAGCAAGTCTTGTATCTAATACAAAAAAAGCCAAAGAACAGGGGGCAAAGGTGGCGACTCTTACCATGTTCCCGGAGAATACGATTGGCTCCATGGCGGATGCGGCAATCCGGATTCCAGGAGTGACGGAAAAAGTCGAAGGGAAAGGCCAGGACAGCGTCCAGGCGGCAGGATCTTCTTTTGAGGAATTATGCTGGATTACATATGACGCCATGGTTATGGATCTTATGAAGCTTACAAATCAGACAGATAAAGATTTGTTCAAACGTCATGCCAATATGGAATAGGAGACATCTGCAATAGAACAACAGAAATGAAAATGGGGAGTGCTGCATTGCTGACAGTGCTCCCTTTATAAGTATGAAAGCAGGAGGGTGGAATGGAATACAAAAGGAAATTAAGGAATGGAGTTGAGATGCCGTATCTTGGATTTAGAACGTGGAAGTTAAAAGACGATCAATGTGCGGATATGGTACAGTACGCCCTGGAAAACGGATATGATGCTATAGATACCGCGCAGGTATATTTAAATGAAGAAGCAGTTGGTGAGGGAATCCGGCGTTCCGGAAAGAAAAGAGAAGAAATCTTTGTCACGACAAAAGTCAGGAACCGTTTTCAGGGATATGATTCTACGCTATATGCGGTGGAAGCTTCTCTGAAACGATTGGGTATGGAGTATTTAGATCTGTACCTGATCCACTGGCCGGGAGAAAAGATGTATATTCCCACATGGAAGGCACTGGTGCGGCTGTATGAAGAAGGGGTATTGCGGGCGGTTGGAGTGAGTAATTTTTATCCGGAACATCTGGAAGCATGCGCCCAGGAAACAGGGGTAATGCCGATGGTGGATCAGATCGAGATGCATCCGTATTTGGTCCAGTATGAAATCATAGATTACTGCCGGGAGCACAATGTATTTCCGGTGGCATGGAGTCCGCTTGCGGCAGCAGGAGAAAGCAGGAAAGACAGCAAAACAGAAAAAGGAGAGGAGAGAATGAAGGTGGAAAGTCCCATGAAAGATCCGGTGATCATAAAAATCGCAGAGAATCATCAGAAAACTCCTGGTCAGATTATTCTCCGCTGGCATATCCAGAATGGGTTCGGTGCTGTACCGAAGTCTTCGAATCCAGGAAGAATTAAAGAAAATAAGGGAATTTTTGATTTCAGTTTGGAAGAAAATGAGATGAACCAGATCTGGAATATGACCAAAAAACAGATTCGAATCGGGGATGACGGAAAAACTTATCGCTTTCCGCTGCTGGAAGAATTAATCCGGGAAGGAAAAGAACCGAAGAAAGACCGGTTTGGAAATTATTTATAAAATATAAGTTCTTTCACTTGTGGGACAAACAGGTGAAAGAGCTTATATTTTTTGCGCAATGTGCGTGAGGTGCCACGATAATCAAATAGAGGGGCAGGGAACCTCCGCCTGCCGGAATCGGTGTGTCTGTGTTAAAATAGTTTGAAATGGGAACAAGAATAAGTAAAATAAGCATGAAGATGAAATTTTTTCGAAAACTTTTTAACTGGAACAGTTCCTTCATAAAAATTCCTTCTTATTGAATCAGCTGTAAGACAACAGACTGATATGTGATAGAAATGATACGAATTGATTTATCTGTATTGCATCATACAATATATTATCCGACAATTATACGGTATAGATGATATATGGAAGAAGTGCTGCGCGATGGTGTCAGATGCCGGCTGGCAGAAAGAGGAAAAATGAGTTTCTTCTATTATATATAGGATGCACATGACAGGAAAAAACTCCTGCATTGTACTTTCTTCTATACATGCAAAAAAAGTGAAAAAAGTCCTTGCATTTCCCTGTTTTTTCATATATAATCAAATCGTTGTGACCTTGATAGCGTTGAAGCGTGAGGTTGCTGTATCGGTAAAAGCCGGTACAGGTTTTCCGTGGAGCGAATGTCAAGTTGTTAAAACTGGCGACAAGTCACTGTACGAATTACAATCTATTTATTGTCGAAAGATCGAGAGCGTATGAATAGAGACGCAGTGTGTAGATTTCACGATACACACGGAGGAGTGTACAGTCACCACTTGTCGTGCTACAAGCAAATTATAGTACGAAAAGGAGGCGGCTTTTTTTATGGCAGCAAGTCAGGTAATGAGAATTACATTAAAAGCATATGATCATCAGTTAATTGATGCATCTGCAAAGAGTATTATCGAAACAGTAAAGAAAACAGGATCTAAGGTTAGCGGACCGGTACCTATGCCGACAAAGAAGGAAATCATCACAATCCTTCGTGCGACACATAGGTACAAAGATTCCAGAGAGCAGTTCGAGCAGAGAACTCACAAAAGACTGATCGATATCATTACACCGACACAGAAAACAGTTGATGCTTTATCCAAACTGGAAGTACCAGCTGGTGTGTACATCGACATCAAGATGAAAACAAAATAGTAATCCCCTTGAGCCTGTTGGGCGTCTAGGATGATTACAACGTCACACGTTATAATCCGCTGTAGATTAAATAGGAGGAATATCTAAAATGAAAAAAGCGATTTTAACAACAAAGATCGGTATGACACAGATCTTTAACGAAGATGGAGTATTAACTCCAGTCACTGTACTGCAGGCAGGACCATGTGTTGTAACACAGGTTAAAACAGTAGAAAATGACGGATACAGTGCAGTTCAGGTAGGTTTCGTTGACAAGAAAGAAAAAGGAATCAACAAACCTCAGAAAGGACACTTTGATAAAGCAGAAGTATCTCCAAAGAGATATGTAAGAGAATTCAGATTTGAAAATGCTGAAGAATATACAGTTGGACAGGAAATCAAAGCTGACATTTTCGCAGCTGGAGACAAGATTGACGCAACTGCAACATCTAAAGGTAAAGGATACGCTGGTGGTATCAAACGTCACGGTTTGAAATCAGGTCCATCCAGCCATGGTTCTAAATATCATCGTCACGCTGGTTCCAATGGTATGGCTTCTGATCCTAGCAAAGTATTCAAAGGAAAGAAGATGCCAGGACAGATGGGTGCAGAAAGAGTTACAATCCAGAACCTGGAAGTAGTAAGAGTTGACGCTGATGAAAACATTATTTTAGTAAAAGGTTCCGTACCAGGACCAAAGAAATCTTTAGTAATGTTAAAAGAATCAGTAAAGGCGTAGGTCTTTAGAAGAAAGGAGGACTATATAAGATGGCAACAGTATCTGTGTTGAATATGGAAGGCAAAGAAGTTGATAAATTAGATCTTAATGACAGCATCTTTGGCGTAGAAATAAATGAACATTTAGTACATCTGGCAGTTGTAAGCCAGCTGGCAAACAATCGTCAGGGAACTCAGAAAGCTAAAACACGTTCTGAAGTTCGCGGCGGTGGAAGAAAACCTTGGAGACAGAAAGGAACAGGTCATGCAAGACAGGGATCTATCCGTGCTCCACAGTGGACAGGCGGAGGAGTTGTATTTGCTCCAACACCAAGAAGCTATACAAAGAAATTAAACAAGAAAGAAAGACGTCTGGCTCTGAAGTCTGCACTGACATCCAGAGTACAGGAAAACAAATTCATTGTTGTTGACGAATTCAAATTTGATGAAATCAAAACAAAGAATGTAAAGAACATGCTGGACAGCTTCAATGTAAAGAAAGCTCTGGTTGTTATGAATGGAAAGAACGACAACCTGATTTTATCTGCCAGAAACATCCCTGGTGTTAAAACAGCATTAACAAGCACGATCAATGTGTATGATATTTTGAAATATGACACTGTAGTTGTTTCTAAGGAAGCAGTTGCAAATATCGAGGAGGTATATGCATAATGGCAGATATTAAATATTATGACGTTATCTTAAAGCCGGTTATCACAGAAAAAAGCATGAATGCTATGGCTGAGAAGAAATATACTTTTTTAGTTCATCCATCTGCAACGAAATCCCAGATTAAAGAAGCAGTGGAAAAAATGTTCGAAGGAACAAAAGTAGAAAAAGTCAACACAATGAACAGCGCAGGAAAGACAAAGAGACGTGGGATGACTTTTGGAAAAACTGCTAAGACAAAGAAAGCAATCGTTCAGCTGACAGAAGAAAGCGCTGATATCGAAATCTTCGAAGGATTATAAAATCCGGCGGAAACGAAAGACAAGGCAGTAAACTATACGCAACACAAGCGTGATAATAAATTAGATTTGAAAGGAGATCGACATGGGAATCAAGACATATAACCCATATACACCTTCTAGAAGACATATGACAGGATTAGATTTTGATGTGATCACAAAATCTACACCAGAAAAATCTCTGGTAAAATCCTTAAAGAAGAATGCAGGCCGCAATAACCAGGGTAAAATCACAGTAAGACATCGTGGCGGCGGATCTAGAAGAAAATACAGAATCATTGACTTTAAGAGAACAAAAGACGGTGTTCCTGCAAAGGTAACAGCGATCGAATATGATCCAAACAGAACAGCAAACATCGCATTATTAACATATGCAGATGGTGAAAAAAGATATATCATCGCTCCGAACAAATTAGCAGTTGGAACAACTGTTATGAACGGTCCGGAAGCGGAAATCAAAATTGGAAACTGCCTTCCACTGGCAAACATTCCGGTTGGTACTGAAATTCACAACATTGAAATGCATCCTGGAAAAGGCGGACAGTTAGTTCGTTCTGCAGGAAACTCAGCACAGCTGATGGCAAAAGAAGGAAAATATGCAACCCTTCGTCTTCCATCTGGTGAAATGAGAATGGTACCTGTTGTATGCCGTGCAACCATCGGACAGGTTGGAAACATCGAGCATGACCTTGTAAATATTGGTAAAGCGGGACGTAAACGTCACATGGGATTCCGCCCGACAGTCCGCGGTTCTGTTATGAACCCGAATGACCATCCACATGGTGGTGGAGAAGGTAAGACTGGTATCGGTAGACCGGGACCATGCACACCTTGGGGAAAACCTGCATTAGGACTCAAGACCCGCAAGAAAAACAAGCAGTCTAACAAGATGATCGTAAGAAGAAGAGATGGTAAAAACGTTAAATAGTACAAGGAGGTAACTTATGGCTCGTTCACTTAAAAAAGGACCATTTGCAGATAAGAGCTTACTTAAAAAAGTAGATGCTATGAACGAATCAGGAGACAAGAGTGTAATCAAAACATGGTCTCGTCGTTCCACAATCTTCCCATCATTCGTAGGACACACAATCGCTGTTCATGATGGAAGAAAACATGTGCCGGTATATATCACAGAAGATATGGTAGGACACAAACTTGGAGAGTTCGTTGCAACAAGAACTTTCCGCGGACATACAAAAGCTGAGAAAAAATCCGGAATGAGATAGAAATAATATTTGGAAGGAGGTTTCATTTCAATGGCAAAGAAATACAGCAGATCTCAGTATAAAAAAGAGAGAAATGCAAAGAAAGATACAAGACCGAAAGCTACATTAAGAAATGCTAGAGTGTCTACAACAAAAGCAGCCTTCGTGCTGGATGCAATCAGAGGAAAAGATGTAGAGACAGCGCTTGGAATTTTACTTTACAACCCAAGATATGCTTCAACATTAATTGAAAAGTTATTAAAATCTGCAATCGCTAACGCAGAAAACAATAACGGAATGGACCCAGAAAATCTTTATATTGCAGAGTGCTATGCAAATAAAGGACCTACAATGAAGAGAGTAAAACCTAGAGCGCAGGGAAGAGCTTATAGAATCGAACACAGAATGAGCCACATTACACTGGTGCTGGATGAAAGATAGAAGGAGGCAAACATGGGACAGAAAGTAAATCCTCATGGTCTGAGAGTCGGAATTATTAAAGATTGGGATTCTAGATGGTACGCAGAAGATGATTTTGCAGACAATCTTGTAGAAGACGACAAAATCAGAAAATATGTAAAGAAAAGATTATACAATGCCGGAATTTCAAAAATTGAAATTGAAAGAGCATCTGACAGAGTTAAATTAATCGTATATACAGCAAAACCGGGAGTTGTTATCGGTAAAGGCGGATCTTCTATTGAAGAATTGAAGAGACAGCTTCAGAAGATGACAGACAAGAAGCTTCTGATTGATGTAAAAGAAGTAAAGAGACCGGACAAAGACGCTCAGCTGGTTGCTGAGAACATTGCACAGCAGCTGGAAAATCGTATTTCTTTCCGTCGTGCAATGAAATCCTGCATGCAGCGCACAATGAGAGCTGGTGCATTAGGAATCAAGACAGCTGTATCCGGACGTTTAGGCGGAGCAGATATGGCTCGTACAGAATTTTACAGTGAAGGAACCATTCCTCTTCAGACACTCCGTGCAGATATCGATTACGGATTTGCTGAAGCAGACACAACCTATGGAAAAATCGGTGTTAAAACATGGATCTACAATGGTGAAGTACTTCCTACAAAAAATGCGGAAGGGGGAAATAAATAATGTTAATGCCAAAGAGAGTAAAACGTCGTAAACAGTTCCGCGGAAGCATGCGCGGAAAAGCGATGCGCGGTAATAAAATCACTTACGGTGAGTTCGGTATCGTGGCAACAGAGCCGGCATGGATCACAGCAAACCAGATCGAGGCAGCCCGTGTTGCTATGACTCGTTACATCAAACGTGGTGGTAAAGTTTGGATTAAGATTTTCCCAGATAAGCCGGTGACAGCACAGCCTGCTGAAACTCGAATGGGTAAAGGTAAAGGTAACTTGGAGTATTGGGTAGCAGTTGTAAAACCAGGAAGAGTTATGTTTGAGATTGCTGGCGTAAGCGAAGAAGTTGCAAGAGAAGCGCTGCGTCTTGCTGTTCACAAACTACCTGTAAAGTGTAAAATTGTTTCTCGTGAAGCTTTAGAAGGCGGTGACAACAGTGAAAACTAAGGATTTTGTAAAAGAGTTAAATAATAAGTCATTGGACGAATTAAATAATGAGCTAGTAGCTGCGAAAAAGGAATTATTCAATCTGAGATTCCAGAATGCAACAAATCAGCTTGAGAATACAAGCAGAATCAAAGAAGTAAGAAGAAATATCGCACGTATTCAGGGTGCGATTACAGCGAAAGCAAATGCTTAGTAAATTCGAAAGGAGGAGTTTGTTGTGGAAAGAAATTTAAGAAAAACCCGTGTAGGGAGAGTTATTAGTGATAAAATGGATAAGACAATCGTAGTCGCAATCGAAGACAACGTGAAGCATCCTTTATATAAGAAGATCGTTAAGAGAACTTATAAATTAAAAGCTCATGATGAGAATAACGAATGTAACATCGGAGATAGAGTAAAGGTTATGGAAACAAGACCTCTGTCCAAAGACAAGAGATGGAGACTTGTAGAAATTATCGAGAAAGCAAAATAATTTTGCTTGGTTGGAAAGGAGAAGAAAGGCATGATTCAGCAGGAGTCAAGACTTAGAGTAGCCGACAACACAGGAGCAAAAGAAATCCTTTGCATCCGTGTGTTAGGAGGATCTACCAGAAGATATGCTAACATTGGTGATGTGATTGTCGCTACGGTTAAAGATGCAACACCAGGCGGCGTTGTAAAAAAAGGTGACGTAGTCAGAGCAGTTGTCGTTCGTACAAAGAAAGGCGCTCGTCGTAAAGACGGTTCTTATATCAAATTTGACGAGAATGCTGCTGTAATTATTAAAGATGATATGAATCCAAGAGGAACTCGTATCTTTGGACCAGTGGCAAGAGAGCTTAGAGACAAGAAATTCATGAAGATTGTTTCATTAGCACCAGAAGTATTATAAGGAGGAAACACTGTGTCAGCAATTAAAATTAAAAAAGGCGATTTAGTAAAGATCATCGCTGGTAAAGATAAAGACAAAGAAGGCAAAGTAATTGCTGTTGATCAGAAGAATGGTAAGGTTACCGTAGAGGGAGCCAACATGATCACAAAGCATACTAAACCTAGCGCTGCAAACCAGCAGGGCGGAATCGTAAGCCAGGAAGGACCAATGGATGTTTCCAATGTAATGTATGTGCATAATGGAAAAACAACCAAGATTGGCTACAAAGTAGTTGATGGCAAAAAAGTTCGTGTTGCACGTGCAACAGGCGAAGTGATTGACTAATTAAGAGAGGAGGTTTACGCAGGTGAGTAGATTACATGAACAGTATAGCAACGAAATCGTAGATGCTATGACAAAAAAATTCGGATATAAAAATATTATGCAGGTACCAAAGCTTGAGAAAATCGTAATCAACATGGGCGTTGGTGAAGCAAAAGAAAATAAAAAAGCTTTAGATACAGCGATCACTGATCTTGAGATCATCTCTGGACAGAAAGCTGTCGTAACAAGAGCAAAGAAATCTGTTGCGAACTTCAAATTAAGAGAAGGTATGCCGATCGGATGCAAGGTTACTCTGCGCGGTGAAAGAATGTATGAATTCGCAGACCGTCTGATCAACCTGGCACTGCCTCGTGTACGTGACTTCAGAGGAGTCAGCCAGAATTCTTTCGATGGACGAGGAAACTACGCATTAGGTATTAAAGAGCAGTTAATCTTCCCTGAAATTGAATATGACAAGGTAGATAAAGTAAGAGGTATGGACATTATCTTCGTTACAACTGCCAATACTGATGAAGAAGCTCGTGAATTATTAACCTTATTTGGTATGCCGTTTAAGAAATAGTTAGGAGGGTTCCCATGGCTAGAAAGTCAATGGTTGCAAAACAAAAAAGAAAAGCAAAATTCTCTACAAGAGAATATAGCCGTTGTAGAATCTGTGGACGTCCACATGCTTATTTAAGAAAATACGGAATTTGCAGGGTTTGCTTCCGTGAATTAGCATATAAAGGACAAATTCCAGGTGTCAAGAAGGCAAGCTGGTAAGAAGAAGGAAGGAGGAACACAAAAATGACAATGAGCGATCCAATTGCAGATATGCTTACAAGAATCCGTAACGCAAATACTGCGAAACATGATACAGTAGAAATTCCTGCTTCTAAGATGAAGACAGCGATTGCAGAAATCTTATTAAAAGAAGGTTTCATTAAAGCTTATGACATCAAGGAAGAAGGTTCATTCAGCACAATCGTAATCACATTAAAATATGGTGCTGATAAAAATGAAAAAATCATCACAGGACTTAAGAGAATCTCTAAACCAGGTCTTCGTGTATACGCAGGAGCAGAAGAGCTTCCTAGAGTATTAGGCGGACTTGGAATCGCGATCATCTCAACAAACAAAGGACTGTTAACAGACAAAGAAGCAAGAAAAGAAAACGTGGGTGGAGAAGTATTAGCATTTGTATGGTAGGCATTGAGCGCTTGGCGGGAACGAGTGGAAACGAAGTTCGAGGTTAGTGTGAAAGCCCATCCCGAACCTTAACGAATCCAAGCCGAAGGCGCAGGATGAGTTTAGCTGAGGGATGATACCGCCGCTTAGTGAAAGCAGGCAAAATGCAGTACTCAGACCATTCTGAAAACAGAAAGGGAGCGTCCCTTTCCGACAATTTAAGGAGGTAACCTATGTCTCGTATAGGTAGATTGCCAATCGATATCCCTGCAGGAGTAGAGGTAAAGATTGAAGAAGGAAATAAAGTGACTGTCAAAGGTCCGAAGGGAACATTAGAGAAATGTTTACCAGTTGAAATGACAATCAAAGTAGAAGATAATCAGGTTGTCGTAACAAGACCAAATGATTTAAAGAAAATGAAATCTTTACATGGTCTTACAAGATCATTAATTGCCAACATGATTACAGGTGTATCTGAAGGATACGAAAAGAAACTGGAAATTAACGGTGTTGGTTACAGAGCGCAGAAAAAAGGAAAAGAAATCACTTTCAACCTTGGTTTCTCTCATCCGGTTGTTATGACTGATCCAGAAGGCATTGAGACTGTTATGGAAGGTCAGAATGTCATTATCGTAAAAGGTATCGACAAAGAAAAAGTTGGACAGTATGCAGCTGAAATCAGAGAACTTAGAAAACCTGAACCTTACAAAGGAAAAGGTATTAAGTATGCTGATGAAGTGATCAGACGTAAAGTAGGAAAAACTGGGGCTAAATAAAGGAGTGATATAGGATGATTAGAAAAGAATCAAGAAGCAAGATTCGTGCGAAAAAGCATTATAAGCTTCGCAACAGAATCAATGGAACAAGCGAAAGACCTCGCTTAAGTGTATTTAGAAGTAATGATCATATGTACGCTCAGATTATTGACGACACTGTTGGAAATACATTAGTATCTGCTTCAACTACTCAGAAAGATGTAAAGGCAGAACTCAGCAAAACAAACGATGTTGCTGCTGCAAGCTATGTAGGTAAAGTAATTGCTGAAAGAGCTCTTGCAAAAGGCATTACAGAAGTTGTCTTTGATAGAGGCGGATTCATTTATCATGGTAAAATTGAAGCATTAGCAGATGCAGCTCGTGAAGCTGGTCTGAAATTCTAATAGGAGGAAGTCAAATGAAGCATACACTTATTGATCCTAGCCAGTTTGAGCTGGAAGATGCAGTCGTAGCCATCAAACGAGTTACAAAAGTCGTAAAAGGTGGCCGCAACATGAGATTCGCAGCACTGGTTGTTGTAGGAGATAAAAACGGTCATGTTGGTGCAGGATTAGGTAAAGCAGCTGAAATTCCGGAAGCAATCCGCAAAGGAAAAGAAGCGGCTATGAAGAGCCTGGTAGAAGTACCAATTGACGAAAAAGGAAGTATACCACACGACTTTACAGGTCGTTTCGGCGGAGCATCCGTATTATTAAAGACATCTCCAGAAGGTACTGGAATCATCGCCGGAGGTCCTTCTCGTCTTGTACTGGAGCTTGCAGGATATACAAATATCCGTTCAAAATCTTTAGGTTCCAACAACAAACAGAACGTTGTTCTGGCAACCATCGAAGGATTAAAGAACTTAAAAACTCCGGAAGAAGTAGCAAAACTGCGTGGTAAGTCAGTAGAAGAGCTCTTAGGATAGGAGGAAATCGAAAATGGCAGATAAATTAAAAATTACATTAGTGAAATCAACGATTGGTGCGATTCCGAAGCACAGAAAAACAGTAGAAGCTTTAGGACTGAAAAAGCTGAACAAGACTGTTGAACTTCCGGATAACGCAGCAACACGCGGAATGATTCACCAGGTAAAACATTTAGTTAAAGTAGAAGAAATCTAGTATATCCGGCAAGGAGGTGTATTTAGGAATGGAATTATCAAACTTACGCCCTGCAGAAGGATCTAAACACAGCGATGCGTTCAGAAGAGGACGTGGACATGGTTCAGGAAATGGAAAAACTGCAGGTAAAGGACATAAAGGACAGAAAGCTCGTTCAGGCGGTGGAGTAAGACCAGGATTCGAAGGTGGACAGATGCCGCTTTACAGACGTATTCCAAAGAGAGGTTTCAAATGCAGAAACTCTAAAGAAATCGTTGGAATCAACCTGTCTGCATTAGAAAGATTCGAAGATGGAGCTGACGTAACAGTTGCATCCCTGATCGAAGCAGGAATCGTTAAGAATCCAAGAGATGGTGTAAAAATCTTAGGAAATGGAGAGTTAACCAAAAAGCTGAATGTACAGGCAAACGCGTTCAGCGCAAGTGCAAAAGAAAAAATCGAAGCACTGGGCGGAAAAGCAGAGGTGATCTAATATGGCAAACGCTGTAGTCAGCGCTTTCAAAAACAAGCAATTAAGAAATAAACTGATATTTACGATACTGATATTAATTGTTGTGCGCTTTGGATCACAGCTGCCGATACCTGAGATTGACAGCGCGCAGATTAGTCTTTATCTGCAGATGGTACTGGGAGATTCTATCAGTCTTCTGAACTCCTTTACCGGCGGATCTTTTACACAAATGTCTATTTTTGCGTTAAGTGTAACGCCTTATATCACAGCATCCATCATCATGCAGCTGATGACCATTGTAATTCCTGCTCTGGAGGAAATGCAGAAGGACGGCGAAGATGGAAGAAAAAGGATGGCAAAGATTACAAGATATGTAACTCTCGTCCTGGCAGTGATCGAAGGCGGCGGCCTGTCAATCGGGCTGGCGAACAGAGGAGCCTTAGGCTTAGATTATACGAATTTCACCCTCGTCATCATGACAGTTGCTCTGACGGCAGGAGCCGTGCTTGTTATGTGGCTGGGTGAAAGGATTACAGAAAGCGGAATTGGAAACGGTATTTCCATTATCCTGCTTGTCAATATTGTTTCCGGAATGCCAAGTGATTTTTATTCCCTGTATACGCAGTTTATTTCAGGGAAAAAGATCGGGCCTGCAGTACTCGCGGGGGTCGTGATCGTAGCAGTCGTCCTGGCAATGGTTATCTTCGTAGTCATCTTGTCTGACGGAGAGAGACATATTCCGGTTCAGTATTCGAAAAAGATACAGGGAAGAAGGCTGGTAGGAGGACAGTCCAGCTACATTCCTCTGAAAGTTAATACCGCAGGAGTCATGCCGATCATTTTTGCCTCCTCCATTATGCAGTTTCCGATTATGCTGCAGAATCTGTTCAGTTATGAGAATAACGGATTTTTTGGAAAGGTATTAACAAGTTTAAATTCATCTACCTGGTTTGATGCCTCTCATCCAAAAAGGACACTGGGTCTTTTGATCTATATTGTTCTGGTAGTGATGTTTGCATATTTCTATACGTCGATTACTTTTAATCCTCTGGAAATATCCAATAATATGAAAAAACAAGGAGGCTTTATTCCAGGAATCCGACCAGGAAAACCTACCGTTGATTACTTGAATAAGATATTAAAATATATTATTTTTATTGGGGCTGCAGGACTGACAATTGTTGCAGTGGTGCCATTCTTCTTTAATGGTGTGTTTGGTGCCAGCGTTTCGTTTGGAGGAACATCCATCATCATCGTTGTAGGAGTTATTCTAGAAACCATCAAACAAATAAAATCACAATTGTTGGTACAGAATTATTCTGGTTTTTTAAGCGAGTAAGTGTTAAGATAAGCTGTAGTTTCACTACAGCTTATTTGTGATTGAAAGGAGGATTTGTCACATGAAAATTATTATGTTGGGAGCACCGGGAGCCGGAAAAGGAACACAGGCAAAACAGATCGCAGAGGAATATGGGATCCCTCATATTTCTACCGGAGATATTTTCCGTGCCAACATCAAAGAAGGGACAGAGTTAGGAAAGAAAGCACAGGAATATATGGATCAGGGGCTGCTGGTTCCGGATGAACTGGTATGTGATCTGGTAGTTGACCGAATTCACAAAGATGACTGCGAAAAGGGATTCATTTTAGATGGATTCCCAAGGACGATTCCTCAGGCAGATGCCCTTGATCAGGCACTTGCAAAAGATGGAGAAGCAATTGAATACGCAATTGATGTGGAAGTTCCGGATGAGAATATCATCAGGCGAATGGCAGGACGCCGTTCCTGCAAAGAATGCGGTGCGATTTTCCATGTCGAATACAATCCTCCGAAAAAAGAAGGCTGCTGTGATGTATGCGGCGGAGAATTAGTCCTTCGTGATGACGATAAAGAAGAGACTGTAAAAAAACGTCTGGAAGTTTATCATGATCAGACAGCTCCGTTGATCGATCACTACAAGAAAGCAGGCTCTTTATATGAGGTGGACGGAACACAGGACATTGATGTAGTATTTAAGGAAATTAAATCCATTTTGGGAGCATAAGATATGGCGGTAACTATTAAATCAAAGCACGAAATCCAGTTGATGCGCGAAGCGGGCAAGAGACTGGAAGATGTTCATAATCAGCTGGCCGAGATCATTCGGCCAGGGATTTCCACTTTGGAAATCGATCAGTTTGGGGAAAAGGCGATCCGTGCTTACGGATGCATCCCGAATTTTTTAAACTATAACGGATATCCGGCATCCATTTGTGTATCTGTAAACGATGAGGTTGTTCACGGCATACCGAAAAAGAACCGCATTTTGCAGGAAGGCGACATCGTAAGTCTGGACGCGGGCTTGATTTATGAAGGATATCATTCCGATGCGGCAAGAACCTATGGAGTTGGAAAGATATCTGACGAGGCAGCCAGGCTGATCCGGGTTACAAGGGAAAGTTTTTTTGAAGGCATCAAGCTGGCACAGCCTGGAAATCATCTTTTTGATATCTCAGAAGCGATACAGAATCATGTGGAGAGCAATGGCTTTTCTATTGTAAGAGATCTGGTCGGTCATGGAATCGGAACACATCTTCATGAAGATCCGCAGATTCCTAATTTTAAGGAAAAACGGAAAGGAATGAAGCTGCGTCCGGGAATGACGCTTGCCATTGAGCCGATGGTAAATGAAGGCACCTTTGAGGTTGAATGGCTGGACGATGACTGGACGGTGGTAACAGCAGACGGAAGTCTGGCTGCTCACTATGAGAATACAATTGCGATCACAGAAGATGGATATGAAATATTAACATTATCTGATAAGGAGGATTAGGAAATGTCAAAATCAGAAGCAATTGAAGTAGAAGGAGTTGTATTGGAAAAACTTCCGAATGCAATGTTTAAAGTTGAGATTGAAGGCGGACATGTCATTCTTGCCCACATCAGCGGAAAACTTCGTATGAATTATATCAAGATCCTTCCGGGAGATAAGGTGACACTGGCATTATCTCCGTATGATTTATCCAAGGGAAGAATTATCTGGAGAGACAAATAAAAAAACTCTTGAAAAATAGAAAACATGATGATATAATTGTATCCGAACGTTTTTTGAAAGGTTTTTTGAAAGGAGAATTCAAGTGAAGGTTAGAGCATCAGTAAAACCAATTTGCGAAAAATGCAAGGTTATTAAAAGAAAAGGTTCTGTCAGAGTAATCTGTGAGAATCCAAAGCACAAACAGAGACAGGGATAATTTGCGGTTTTTGAAAAAGCAAAGGGTCCTTGCCTTTGTGCGTCTATATATTGAATACAATATATAGATTTTTGTGGAACAGGGGAACTGTCCACAATACTATTTTAGCGGCTGCAGTATGAGGTGGGTACTGCTCATACTGATTATTTATAGATAGAAATAGGATTAAGGGAGAGACATATATGTCATTTCACCGTACGCGGATATATGGATCGAACTTAATAAAACAACTTAAAGAATTATTTTTGGAGGAAAAGAAAACATGGCTCGTATTTCAGGTGTTGATTTACCAAGAGAGAAGCGTGTAGAGATTGGTCTTACTTACATTTATGGAATTGGTCTGTCCAGCTCTAAACGTATTTTGGCAGAGGCAAATGTAGATCCTGATACTCGTGTTCGTGATCTGACTGACGACGAAGTAAAAAGACTGAGCGCAGTAATCAACGAAACACAGGTTGTAGAAGGTGATTTAAGAAGAGAAATCGCTCTTAACATTAAGAGATTAAAAGAAATTGGATGCTATAGAGGAAAACGTCACAGACAGGGACTTCCTTGCCGCGGACAGAAGACTAAGACTAACGCAAGAACACGTAAAGGTCCGAAGAAGACAGTAGCAAACAAGAAGAAATAGCAGGCGGCTGCAGCATGATACGCCCGGATGCATGGGCATTGCAGCATAAGATATTTCTTATTGCCTGAAACTTTGTGGAAATTGAAATGAAGAAAGAAAGGTATATGTAATTATGGCTAAAGTTACAAAGAAAAGTGCAAAAAAACGTGTGAAAAAGAATGTACAGCACGGACAGGCACATATTCAGTCATCTTTTAATAATACAATCGTTACATTAACAGATGCACAGGGAAATGCTCTTTCTTGGGCAAGCGCCGGTGGATTAGGATTCAGAGGATCCAAAAAATCTACACCATATGCAGCTCAGATGGCAGCTGAGACAGCTACAAAAGCAGCATTAGTGCATGGTCTGAAAACAGTAGACGTTATGGTTAAAGGTCCTGGATCAGGAAGAGAAGCAGCAATTCGTGCATTATCAGCAGCTGGACTTGAAGTTACAAGCATCCGCGACGTAACTCCTGTTCCACATAACGGATGTCGCCCACCAAAACGCAGAAGAGTTTAATTTAGGAGGATATGAAAAGATGGCAATTGATAGAACTCCAGTCTTAAAGAGATGCAGATCCTTAGGTTTAGATCCAGTCTTTTTAGGAATTGATAAAAAATCAAATAGATCATTAACAAGATCAAACAGAAAGAAGAGCGGATATGCCCTTCAGCTGACAGAAAAACAGAAAGCTAAGTTTATCTACGGCGTACTGGAAAAACCTTTCAGAAACTACTATACAAAAGCTGAAAGAATGAAAGGTCAGGCTGGTGCGAACCTGATGATGCTTCTGGAACTTCGTCTGGATAATGTACTGTTCCGCCTTGGATATGGAAGAACAAGAAAAGAGTGCAGACAGATCGTTGGACACAAGCATGTATTAGTAAACGGAAAACAGGTAAATATCCCGTCTTATCAGGTTAAAGTCGGAGATGTGATCGAAATCAAAGAAAAACATAGAAACTCTCCAAGATATAAAGAAATCTTAGAAATCACAGATGGAAGAATGGTTCCGGCTTGGTTAGAGGCTGATCATGAGAACTTTACAGGAACTGTAAAAGAACTTCCGACAAGAGATGAAATTGACGTACCAGTTAATGAAACATTGATCGTCGAGTTATATTCTAAATAATAACCCTCAATTAGATCCTAAGCCAGAAGGAGGGCCAATATGTTTGAATTTGAAAAACCAAATATTGAGATTAGTGAGATTTCAGAAGATAATCGTTTTGGACGTTTTGTTGTGGAACCGCTGGAGAGAGGATATGGTACAACTCTGGGCAATTCCCTGAGACGTATCATGCTGTCTTCCCTTCCGGGCGCAGCAGTAAGTTCCGTAAAGATCAAAGGTGTTCTTCATGAATTCAGCTCAATTCCGGGAGTAAAGGAAGATGTGCCTGAGATCATCATGAACATCAAATCACTGGCAATCAAAAACAACAGTTCATCCAATGAAGCAAAACAGGCTTACATTGAATTTACTGGAAGAGGTGTTGTGACTGCGGGAGATATCAAGGCAGACAGTGACATCGAGATTCTGAATCCAGATCAGGTCATTGCGACATTGAGCGATGAGAGCAGCAAGCTGGATATGGAAATGACGATCACAAAAGGCCGTGGATATGTAGGCGCAGACAAAGCGGATAAAGAAGGCAAAGCTATCGATGAGATTGCGGTAGACGCCATCTATACACCGGTAGAGCGTGTAAATCTGAAGGTAGAGAACACCCGTGTCGGACAGATCACAGATTATGACAAACTGACACTGGATGTCTTTACAAATGGAACACTGACACCAGATGAATCTGTTAGTTTAGCAGCAAAAGTATTATGCGAACATTTGAACTTATTCGTAGATCTTTCTGAGAATGCCAAGACAGCAGAAGTCATGGTAGAAAAAGAAGACGATGAAAAAGAAAAAGTTCTTGAGATGAGCATTGACGAGCTGGAATTATCTGTTCGTTCTTACAACTGCCTGAAGAGAGCAGGAATCAATACAGTAGAAGAACTGACAAATAAGACTTCTGAAGATATGATGAAAGTCCGCAATCTTGGACGTAAATCTTTAGAAGAAGTTCTGGCAAAACTGAATGAACTGGGATTATCCTTAAGTTCAGGAGACGAATAATAACAAGATAACAGGAAAGAGACCCGCCTAGGCTGAAGGAAGAAGTAGGCAAGGCGAAAAATCACAGGAGGTCAAATTTAAAATGGCAAAATATAGAAAATTGGGAAGAACTTCTTCTCAGAGAAAAGCATTAATCCGTGCAGAAGTTACAAACCTGCTTCATCATGGAAAGATCATTACAACAGAAGCAAAAGCAAAAGAGATCCGCAAGGTTGCTGAAAAGCTGATCGCTCTGGCTGTAAGAGAAAAAGACAACTTTGAGACTGTAACAGTTGACGCAAAAGTTGCAAAGAAAGATGAAAACGGAAAACGTGTAAAAGAAGTTGTAGACGGAAAGAAAGTTACAGTATACGAGACAGTTCAGAAGGAAATCAAAAAAGATATGCCTTCTCGTCTCCATGCAAGAAGACAGATGCTGAAGGTATTATATCCTGTAACGGAAGTTCCTGCAGATGCAGCTGGTAAGAAAGCAAACACAAAGAAAGTAGACTTAACACAGAAATTATTTGATGAGTACGCACCAAAATATGCTGAACGCAACGGTGGATATACAAGAATCGTTAAAATCGCTCAGCGTAAAGGTGACGGAGCTTTAGAAGTATTACTTGAGTTAGTATAGGCATTGAACACTTGGCAGGCACAAGTCGCAGAGACAGTGCAGAAGCCGGTGTGAAAGTAAATTGAAAATTCCAAATCGACAACACATGAGAGTATTCCAGAATCTGGGATACTCTTTTTGTATTGACGTTTTTTCCCGAATATGCTATAAAATAGTTGTAACTATTAATATTACAACAAGGGAGGAAGTATGACAGCAGAAAAATGTCTGGAAATGTTAAGGGAAATTAAGGATGCAGCCTTTGCAACAGTAGATCAAAACGGAAGACCCCAGGTAAGAATCATTGATGTAATGCTGGCAGAGGATAGAGCGTTATATTTTTGTACTTCCCGGGGAAAAGATTTTTATCATCAGCTGATAGATAAGAAAGAAGCTGCCATTGTCGGAATGAATGAGAAATATCAGACTGTGCGCCTGAATGGTAAAATAGAAAAGCTGAAAGATCAGAAATACTGGATTGACAGGATTTTTGAAGAAAAAATTCACAAAAAGACGGTGCAGCTTCTGCAGATCGTTGACTTGCTTCAAAAACTTCTTCTTGCTATAATAGAACCCAATGAGTTAAGGAGAATTTTATGCCGATTTTAAATATAAAAAATTTGATTCATAAATATATGACCTATGATGATTCAGAAAAAAACCAGGAAATCCGGGCCATTGATGATGTGAGTTTTTCAGTGGAAAAAGGAGAGTTTATCGCAATTCTTGGAAGAAATGGTTCTGGCAAATCATCTCTTGCGAAGCATATCAACGGACTGCTCCTGCCGACGGAAGGAGCTGTCTATGTGAAAGGGATGGATACGAGGAATCAGGAAGAAATCCTGCAGATCCGCCAGAGCGCCGGCATCGTATTTCAGAATCCTGACAATCAGATTGTGGGGGCAGTTGTAGATGAGGATGTGGCATTTGGACCGGAAAATATGGGGCGGCCGACAGAAGATATCTGGAGGAGAGTGACCAAAGCTCTGGAAGATGTAGGAATGACTGCCTATAAGGAAGCAAGTCCCAACCGCCTGTCCGGGGGCCAGAAACAGCGGATCGCGATTGCAGGGATTATGGCAATGGAACCGGAATGTATCATTCTGGATGAGCCAACGGCGATGCTTGATCCTCAGGGACGGCAGCATGTTTTGTCACTGGTAAAAGAGCTGAATCAGGAAAAGAATATTACGATTCTTATGGTCACTCACCATATGGAAGAAGTTCTTCTGGCAGACAGAGTGATCGTAATGCAGGAAGGGAAAATAGCAGCGGATGGAACCCCAAAGGAAATCTTTTCACAGGTGGAGAAGCTCAAAAAGATCGGGCTGGAAGTTCCGCCTGCGGCAGAGCTGGCCTATGAATTACGAAAAGAAGGGATTCCATTGAAAGATCAGATCATAACAAAGGAAGAGCTGGTGGAAGAATTATGTCGATTCGTTTAGAAAATGTCAGTTATAAATATGATGAAAATACAAAAGAAAAAAGTTATGCCTTGAAAAATATCAAGCTGGAAATAAAGAAAGGCGAATTTGTTGGAATTGTCGGGCATACAGGATCTGGAAAGTCAACATTGATTCAGCATCTGAACGGTCTGCTGAAACCATCTGGTGGGAAAGTATTCTATAATGAACGGGATATTTTTGAAACCGGATTTCCGCTTCGGGAGCTGCGGGGAAAAGTCGGAGTCTGCTTTCAGTATCCGGAATATCAGCTGTTCGAAGTGACAGTTCTGGATGACGTATGCTTCGGACCAATGAATTTTGGAAAAACGAGACAGGAGGCTGAAGAGATATCCCGAAGAGCACTTCTGGATGTAGGAATTGAAGAGAGCATTTTTCATAAATCTCCGTTTGAATTATCAGGAGGGCAAAGAAGAAGAGCTGCCATTGCAGGAATTCTGGCAATGGAGCCGGAATATTTTGTGCTGGATGAGCCGACGGCAGGGCTGGATCCGGCCGGAAGAGATCAGATACTGAATCTTTTAAAAGAGCTTCATGAGAAGAAAGGAATTGCGATCATCCTTGTGTCTCACAGCATGGAGGATGTGGCAGCCTGCGCAGACCGGGTGGTTGTTATGAGTCATGGAAAGATTTTATATGACGGCGATAAAAGGGAAGTATTTTCTCATGAAAAAGAACTCAAAGAAGTTGGTTTATCTGTTCCGTTTTACCGGTCTCTGGCAGGAGATCTGAGAGAACGGGGCTTTATGATACGGGAAGATGTACTGACTCTGGAAGAAACCAAAGACGCAATTATGGATATTTTAAGAAAGAAGCGAAACAATGCTTAGAGACATTACAATAGGACAATACTACAGGGCAGATTCACTGCTTCACCGGCTGGATCCGAGAGTGAAATTATTTGGGACACTTGTGTATGTAATTACTTTATTTCTGCATAAATCACCCGTGAATTATGTGATGTCCCTTATTTTTCTGATCACTGTCATCGCGATTTCAAAAGTACCGGTTTCCTACATTATAAAAGGGCTTCGTGCAATCGCAGTGATCTTGATCTTTTCAGTACTGATCAACATGCTGTTTATTGAAGAGGGAAAAGTGGTCATTGATATCGGATGGATCCAGATTACGGATGAAGGACTTGAGACTGCCTTTTATCTGGGAACCAGGCTGATCATGCTGGTGCTGGGAACATCTCTGTTAACATTTACCACCACACCAAATCAGCTGACGGACGGTCTTGAAAAATCCCTGGGATTTTTAAACAAAATAAAAGTACCCGTTCATGTTATGGCAATGATCATGTCCATTGCCCTTCGGTTTATTCCTGTTCTGACAGAAGAACTGGATAAGATCATGAAAGCCCAGACGGCAAGAGGAATTGATTTTGAATCCGGAGGACTTTTAAAGAGGGTCAGGAGCATGGTGCCAATCGTTGTGCCGTTGTTTATTGCGGCCGTACGCAGAGCCAATGATCTTGCCATGGCAATGGAGTCAAGGTGTTACCATGGCGGTGAGGGAAGAACCAAATTAAGGCCGCTGGTTTATGGAAAAAGAGATCTGGCTGCTTATGCTGTGCTGATCATATTTACGATCTGGATGATTTATTTGAGTTTTTACAGTCCATGGAGATAGAAAATGAAACGAATTAAGTTGGAAGTAGCATATGACGGAACAAATTACTGCGGCTGGCAGATTCAGCCCAAAGATATTACGATTGAAAAGGTATTAAATGATAATCTGACCCAGCTTCTGGGAGAGGAAATTAAGGTAATCGGAGCCAGCAGAACAGATTCCGGTGTGCATGCGCTTGGAAATGTTGCAGTTTTTGACACAGAAAGCAGGATACCAGGGGAGAGAATGGCTCAGGCTCTGAATGCCAGACTTCCGGAAGATATTATCATTCAGTCTTCCAGAGAAGTGCCGCCGGATTTTCACCCAAGATTTCAGGATACGAGGAAAACATATGAATACAAATTTTATAATGCGCCGTATGATAATCCCATTACCCGCAGATACCATCATTTTGTATACGTTCCGCTGGATGTGGAAAAGATGAAAGAAGCAGCCCGCTATTTTCTCGGAGAACATTGTTTTATCAGCATGTGCAGCAGCCGTGCCCAGGTGACTTCTTATGTCCGAGAAATTTACTCCTGTGACATTATACAGCAGGGAAGATACATTACGATGCGGGTAACCGGAAGCGGTTTCCTCTATAATATGGTACGGCTGATGGCGGGAACTTTGCTGGAAGTCGGAAGAGGGAAAAAGGAACCGGAATGGGTAAAAGAAATTCTGGAATCAGAAGAAAGAGTTGCCGTGGGACCGAAGCTTCCGGCCAAAGGACTTACTTTGATCGGGATACAGTATGAAAATTTTGAGGAATAAGGAAAACAGAGATGGGAAATAGTTGGATTATTTTTCAGAAATTATTGGTATTATTTGGATTTATGCTTCTGGGAACCCTGGGGTATAAACGACGGTGGATCAGTGACGAGGGAGCTTCTCAGATTTCAAGACTGATTGTCAATATTTTTAATCCTGCGCTGATCATTACCGGAATTACTTCATCGGAGGGGGCGTATTCGTGGACTTCTGTTTTAATGAATATACTGCTGGCGGTTATTTTGTTTGCTTCACTGATCGTAATCAGTCCGCTGTTTGTCAGAATTTTAAGAGTTAAAAAGAATGTAAGGAATATGTACAGTGTTATGCTGATTTTCTCTAATCTTGGATTTATGGGAATTCCTTTGATTGAAGCTCTCTATGGCAGGACGGCTGTATTTTATGTGGGAATGTACACGCTGGTATTTAACATATTGTTTTATACTTATGGATTTTATCTTTTTGAAAAGGAAAAAACATCAGGAAAAGTCCGTTTTCAATGGAAAAAACTGATCAATCCAGGGGTTTTTGCATGCCTGGTTTCACTGATGATTTTTTCGCTGCAGCTGGAAGTGCCGAAAACGGCAGCTGATTTTCTGGACTATCTTGGAGGGGCAGCAGTGCCTCTGTCCATGATGATGACAGGAGTTTCACTGGCGAAGATGTCTCTGAAGGATGTGTTTTCAGAATGGAAAATGTATCCATTTACTTTTCTTAAAATGCTGGTGATCCCGGCAGCTGCGGCACTGATTATTCATAAGTTTCAGGTAGATCCTGTTTTGGCAGGTATTATGATTCTGATGTATGGAATGCCAAACGGAAGTATGCCGGTTATGCTGGCTGTGGATTATGGAATGGACAGTTCCCTGTGCAGCAGAGGTATCGTGCTCACTACGCTGCTGTCACTGATTACGCTGCCGGCGGTGACCTGTCTGATCTAAATTTAAGACGCTGGATTCTGGAAAAAATCTATTGACACACCCGACTCTGTGTTATATAATATAAAACTGTGACATGAGGGAAAATACTACCCCAAAGCCCCGGTGGGAGTATTTGAATATAGACACAAGGATTGATAATATTAAGGAGGAACACCATGAAAAGTTTTATGGCCAGCCCATCAACAATTAAAAGAGAATGGTATGTAGTTGATGCTACAGGACATACATTAGGACGTTTGACATCAGAGATTGCTAAAATTTTAAGAGGAAAAAACAAACCAACATACACACCTCATATTGATACAGGTGATCATGTGATCGTTGTCAATGCTGACAAGATCAAAGTAACTGGTAAAAAATTAGACCAGAAGATTTACTATCGTCATTCTGACTATGTCGGTGGAATGAAAGAGCAGACATTAAGAGAAAAATTAGCAAAAAAACCTGAAGACGTAATTTATCTTGCAGTAAAGGGTATGCTTCCAAAAGGTCCTTTAGGAAGAAAGATGATTAAGAAGCTTCACGTATATGCAGGCCCAGAGCACAACAATCAGGCTCAGCAGCCAAAAGCATTAGAGATCAAGTATTAATTAGAAGGAGGACGAAGAAGTGGCTACAGCAAAATATTATGGAACCGGTAGAAGAAAAAGCAGTGTTGCCAGAGTATATTTAGTACCTGGAACTGGTAAGATCACAATCAATAAAAGAGACATTGATGAATATTTAGGATTAGAGACATTAAAAGTAGTTGTACGTCAGCCATTGGTTGCTACAGATACTCTTGATAAATATGATGTATTAGTAAACGTTCACGGTGGTGGATTTACAGGACAGGCTGGAGCAATCCGTCATGGTATTTCCAGAGCTTTATTACAGGTAGACGGAGATTTCCGTCCAGTACTGAAGAAAGCTGGATTCTTAACAAGAGACCCAAGAATGAAAGAAAGAAAGAAACCAGGTCTCAGAAAAGCACGTCGTGCACCACAGTTCTCAAAACGTTAATTCGGTTTATTTACAGAGAATTTCTATCCCGGAAGCAGAAGCTTCCGGGATTTTTTTAGTTTACTATATCTAAAATTTATCTAAAATTGTAAAATATTACATATTATTTCATTTTGAAAGATTTGAGAAAGAAAACTTTGGGGGAAGCATCTGGGAATCTAAAAAATTAATATAGGGATAAACCCATAGGGGAAAAGAACATCTGGTGAGAAGAAAACAGTCGAAAGGGAGGAGATGGTACCAAGGAGGCAACATCTGAAAATTTGAAAACAATCAAGGAGGGAGGAGAAGTTAAAGTTAAGAGGACATCTGGAAATCAAAAACAATCAATAAGAGAGGAGAAACTTCAGAGAAAACCTCCATCAAGAATCTAAGAAGCAGAGAAATTAAGGTTGCCAGAGGAGTTATTGGGGAAATTTCGACCGGCTACTAAGAATATATCGAATGTAGTCATGTAAATTGGGGAAATTTATAAAGTCAAGTCAGGGAAGCCAGGTCTTCAATCAAATTCAATCGAATCATTCAAATTCATGATGGCAAATTGTCAGCATGTGCACAGAAAGGAAGATTATATGGCGAATCTTAGAAAAATGCTATTCCAGGAACAAATCAGGTTAGAAAAAATTCTCAGGAAGACTAAAGAACAATTAAAAGATGCTCCGCAGGGGACACTCCGATTAACCCACACAAAACAATCTGTACAATATTACTGCAGTCTGCCAGGAGAAAAAAGGATCGATAAATACATATCAAAAAATAATACTGAGTTGGTGCGCAGACTTGCCCAGAAATCCTATGATAAAAAGATATTGAAACAAGCAGAGAGGCGATTACATCAGATCCGAAGAATTACCAGGGATTATGATGAGGAAGAAATTGAGAAAATTTTCTGGCAGGAGCATAAGGAAAGACAAAAACTGATCCAGCCTGCTGAGCCGTTGTGGGAGCAGCAATTGGAAACATGGATGGCACAAAATTCCTTATAAGTATGAACATCCGTTATATCTAAAAGGATACGGCATGATCTATCCGGACTTTACCTTTTTGTCAAGGAAAATCAAATGTGAAATCTATTGGGAACACCACGGAATGATGGATGATCCATCTTACGCGGAAAGTACAATTCAGAAAATACAGGCATATGAGAGAAATGATATTTATCCTGGCGAACAATTAATCCTGACTTTTGAAACAGGAAAACTTGTTCTGGATATGGAAATAGCTGAGAAACTGATTCAAAAATATTTACTGTGAAGCTAGATCAGATGTTTTTGCACCATTTCCGGGAGTATACTGGAAGAGAATAGATCGTGATGATGAAGACTGCCTGTATGCGGATTGTTCCATGGAACATCAGCTTTTTACAAGACTGCACCCGTATGTTCGGGAAGAGATGAAAGAAGAACGACCGATTTTAAACGTTTGTCATTTAAATATCCGGAATATGAAACATATTTTACCGATGACCAGAAATTTATTCTGGACCATGCAGATCAATTGTTATTACCGGACAGTGTTGTTCTTCCTTATGATCCGCTGGACCGGATTCAGGCGGCTGATGACTGTGAAGAACCGTTCCTTATGAAAGCTGCGGAACGAATAAAAAATACAAGTCATAACCTTAATTTAACATGATCTCTCTGGTGGATTTTACATTGAAATGTTTAAATAGTAATATATTTAGAAAATATGGAAGAAACAGGAAACGGGGGAACAGATGGCACGACAGGAGAAAACGGGGAGCCGGAAAAGCAAAAGAAAATGGATCATCGGAGGGATTGCTGCTGCAGTTCTGGTAGCTGCCATAGCAGCAGGATTTTTGCTGGGGAATAACAGAAATGCAGCGTCCAACGGACTGAAGGTACAGAAAAATACGGTCGAGTGGAATCAGGATATGAAAAGCGCAGATAAAGACGCGGGAATCCAGATTCCATATTACAGTGATGTCTATATGAAAGGCGGAACGGACACGATTGATATGACACTTGTCAATCCAAAGGAAAATGACTGTTATTTTACATATACTTTTATTCTGAGTGACACCGGAGAGGAAATTTATCAGTCAGACCTGATCGGACCGGGCAGGGCTCTGGAGCAGGTGAAACTAAACCAGGAAGTGCCAAATGGAACGTATAAACTGAATATTCGCGTGGACACCTATACCATGGAGAATCAGGAGACGTTAAACAATGCGATCGTTGCAACAAATTTGATTGCTTCTTAGGATGAAATTGATTGCTGCAGTGGAAATCATACAGGTATTTTCCCGGGTCGGGATGATATAAAAGAAACAAAAAAGAGAAGAGACTTACAAAGGAGGTTTCGACAATGAGAAAGTTTAAAAAGTTCGCAGCGCTTGGCCTGGCGTGCGCGATGATGATCGGAAGCATCGTTCCGGTTTCAGCAGCAGATGTATCTGTGTCTGAAGGGGATACACAGAGCGCAAAGACCAATATTTCACTTGTAAAAGAAAATCCTGCGCCTACTTTTACGGTTGGGATTCCGGCATCAGCGACCATCAATTCTGCAGATGCCACAACAATTGCATTTACCATGGATGAAGACAGCTTAAATGCAATTCCGGATGGAAAGAAAGTAAGCGTAAGTATCGCGGACGCAGGATATGGAGATACCACAGGAAAATTTGCTCTGGGAAGCGAAGACAATCAGGAAGCAACTTACAAAGTATACCCGAGCAGATACAGCACCAGACCAACGGACGCGTACGATATTGGAGATCTGCTGATCAGCTTTTATGGAAATGAGAGAGTGACAGACGGAACTGCTTCTGTAAGCAGAGCTATCAAAGCAGATAACTATGATGAAATTGCTGCCGGAACATACACCGGAAATATTACATTCAGCATTGACGTGCGCAATCAGTAAAATACGCAATCCGTAAAATAAATGATATACCCAAAGTGAGAAGGGCGGAGTTGTCATCGAACAGCTCTGCTCTTTTCATGTTTCAGGCGCCAGGGTGACGAGAACATAAGTCAGGTCATGTCCACGGCGGAATAATTTCAATAGAGGATAGAGAGAGCCTTCCGGGAAACCGGAAGGTTTTTTTCTATTATGTAATATGATATGATTTAACTAAAAGATAATGAGTGGTCAGAAGAAATCAATGCGAACGCAGTTACAGCTTAGAAAGGAGAGAAGGGATGAGTAATACAGAAGCGAAACAGGCAATGGAGGAACTTACGATGATATTGTTGTATCTATCCAGGTTTCAGGACCGGGATTTGCCGGATTTTAAGGGAAAACCGATATATCATGCATGGAAGGGATATGATTTTGAAGTCTTAAATCAATTAGATGATAAAGACTATATTGATCAGGGAAGGCGTCCTTCCAGGAGAAAATCTGTATACATAACAGAAGAGGGAATAGAAGAAGCGAATAAACTGATGGAAAAATATGGAATCAAAGATTGGTAATTTAAAATAAAACTGCAAAGGAGAAAGAATGAGAAAAGAGGCGACGCTGAATCAGTGGAGAGTTTTATATGAAACAGCCACAAGAATCAAAGAAAAGAAACCGTGGGAAACATTTATGGATATGGATCTGCTGGGATTCAGATATGGGGCAAAAGAAGACACCATCTATTTCAGTATTCTTGGGCATCATGGAGACTGTTATGGAATCGCAGTTTACGAAGGATATTCGGGGCTGAATGACTTTTTAATGCTTGTTATGCAGGAAGATTTAAATATCCCGTGGGATTTCGCCATGGCAAATCAAAGAAATCTGACCTGTTACTGGGGTGCCGGCAGGAATTGAGCAAAAAGCAGTGGCAGATTGTAAAAAATCTGGGATATAAATACAGAGGGAAAAATCAGTGGCTGTATTTTATGTCATTTGAGCCGGGATATGCTCCGTTTAACCTGGATCAGGACGAAGTCCTCAGAATGACAGAATATCTGCAGGGGCTGGAAAAGATACTGGAGTATTATGAGGAAAATGATGTAAACATTGATTTCAAAAATGGGAATATACTTTGTATGATAAAAGATCAAAAGAATAACACAGTAAGATTCGAAGAAGAACCGCTTCCGTTTTTTGAATATTGCCCGGGAATACTTATGCCCGAAGATGAAAGTTTCATCGAAGAGCTGAAACGTATGCCAGTGTGCAGAGCCCGTCTGGAAGCGGACATCTTTCCTATGAGGACATCCATCGCGGATTCCAAATATGACAGACCGGCAGATCCATTTATATGCCTGATCATGGATGCTGCATCAGGAATGGTTATAAACTTTGAGATGACAGAACCAGGAGAAAGTGCAGAACTTTATCTGGCCGAGATGATCGCAGGATTTATTTTACAGTATGGAAAACCGAAAGAAATCAGGATTTCCAATAGAATTGTGGAAGCAGCGATCAAAAATTTGTGCGATGCGGCGGGAATCAAACTGCGTTTTCGGAAGACTTTAAGAGGGGTTGAGGATTTCAAATGGGGAATGCATGAAAGGATGTAACGGACAGCTTAGTCAGGAGGTTTTATGAAACAAAATGATATTTATATGATCCAGGGGACCGACTACAAAGAGATGACAATGAAACTGCTGGAACATATTGATCTGGCATCGGATATTGTAGTCAGGAGCAAACGAATCGGGATTAAGCCGAATCTGATCAACGCAACGCCGGCGTCTCATGGGGCAACGACGCATCCGGAGATTCTGGATGGACTTCTTACGTATTTGAAACGAAAAGGGTTTCAGAATGTCTGTGTACTGGAAAGTTCCTGGGTCGGAGAGAAAACATCCAGAGCAGTAAGAGCAAACGGAACGCTGGAAGTCTGTGAAAAACATCAGATCGAATTTATGGATCTTCAAAAAGACCAGTCTGTGGTCTGTTCCGGAGGCGGCATGGAAATCAAAGTATGCCAGAAGGCATTGGAAATAGAATATATGATCAATCTTCCGGTGGTGAAAGGACACTGCCAGACAAAGATTACCTGCGCTTTAAAAAACTGCAAAGGACTGATTCCAAACAGTGAAAAAAGACGGTTTCATACGATGGGGCTTCATAGACCGATTGCGTGTCTGAATACAATCATCCATCAGGATCTGATCCTGGCGGATAATATCTGCGGGGATCTGGATTTCGAGGAAGGCGGCAGCCCGGTGGCTATGAACCGGATTCTGGCATTTAGGGATCCGGTGCTTTGCGACAGCTTTGCAGCAGAAATCATGGGCTATGAACCTTACGATATTGAATACATCCGTCTGGCGGAGGAACTGGGAGTGGGAAGCGCAGACACAGAGAAGGCCCGGATTCATGCCCTGAACCGGGAGGCGGAGACTGTGAAACAGGCGGCGCCGAAAGGGCAGGCGGCAAAACTGGCTGCTTATGTGAAAGCAAAAGACGCCTGTTCTGCCTGTTACGGTTCTTTGATCTATGCCTTAAACCGCCTGGATGAGCAGGGAAGGCTGAATCATAAAAAGAAAAAAAGTCTGGCCATTGGCCAGGGATATCGAAAGAAACAAGGAACATACGGAATTGGAAACTGTACGTCATGCTTTCGGAAATATGCCGCCGGCTGTCCGCCAAAAGCAGTGGATGTTGTAAGATTTTTGGAAGAAGAGTGGGAATAAGGTTTAAGATTGTACTAAAAATAGTAATTGTTATAAAACCGAAGAACTGGTAATCTAATTTTAAATATGATATAGTAATGTCGAAAAGAAGATACAAAGATCATAGAGTTTGGAGGTAACAAATGAAAGATATTGTAATTACAGATGCGATTAAATATATCGGTGCGGATGACAAAGACCTGGATCTGTTTGAGAGCCAGTATGTGATTCCAAATGGCGTATCATACAACTCTTATGTTATTTTAGATGAGAAGGTTGCAGTTATGGATACGATCGATCAGAGAAGAACCGATGAATGGCTGGCTAACCTGGAAAGAGAATTAGATGGAAGAAACGTGGATTATATCGTTGTTTCCCATCTGGAGCCGGACCACGCGGCAAGTCTTCAGGTTCTTGCAGAAAAATATCCGGAAGCAAAACTGATCGGAAATGCGAAGACATTCAATATGATCCCTCAGTTCTTCAGCATTGACAATCTGGCAGACCGCAGTGTGACAGTGAAAGAAGGAGATACGGTATCTCTTGGAAAACATACGCTTCAGTTCTTCATGGCTCCGATGGTACACTGGCCGGAAGTTATGGTAGCATATGAGCAGTCTGAGAAAATCTTATTCTCAGCAGACGGATTTGGTAAATTCGGCGCTTTGGATGTAGATGAAGACTGGGCATGCGAAGCAAGACGTTATTACTTCAATATCGTTGGAAAATATGGAATGCAGGTACAGGCGCTTCTTAAGAAAGCAGCCGGACTTGACATTCAGATGATCTGCCCGCTTCACGGACCAATCCTGAAAGAAAATCTCGGATACTATATCGGATTATATGATACATGGAGCAAATATGAGCCGGAAGATGAAGGTATTGTAATCGCATACGCCTCCATTCATGGAAATACAGGAAAAGCAGCGAAGAAATTTGCAGAGATTCTGGAAGCAAAAGGTGCAAAGAAAGTTGTTGTGACAGATCTTTCCAGAGATGATATGGCAGAAGCAGTGGAAGATGCTTTCCGTTATGACACTCTTGTTCTTGCATGTGCTACATATGATGGCGGATTATTCCCTTGCATGGAAGATTTCCTGCATCATTTGAAAGCAAAGAATTATCAGAAGAGAAAGATTGCGTTTATGGAAAATGGTTCCTGGGCTCCAACAGCCGCAAAGAATATGAAGGCAATCGTAGAGAACTTCAAGAATGTAGAATTAGTTGATCCGGTTGTTACGATCAAGTCTACAATGAAAGAAGAGAATGTAAAGACAATGGAAGAACTGGCAGACAATCTTCTTGCATAATCAGCATACATAAATATAGAAGAAACAGCGCAGCAGGAAAATTTTCTGCTGCGTTTTCCTTTTTCTGCTATAATAAAAAGAAAACTTGAAAGGAAGAGAAAAATGAAAAAATTTCGATATATATTCGGGCCGATTCCTTCCAGAAGACTGGGACGTTCTCTGGGGATTAGTCCTCTGCCAAAGAAGACATGCAATTATTCCTGCATTTACTGTCAGCTTGGAAGGACAGACCGGATGACCAACAAACGGCAGGAATTTTATAAGACGGAAGATATTCTAAAAGAATTTAAGGAATACCTGAAAGATTCTGATAAATTTGACATTGTAACTGTAGTAGGAGAAGGGGAGCCGACTCTTTGCAGCAACTTGGGAGAATTGATCTGTGGATTAAAAGAAATGACAGATAAGCCGGTGGCAGTGATTACCAACGGGGCTCTGCTTTCTGATCCGCAGGTAAGAGAAGAACTGTGCCATGCAGATATGGTGCTGCCGTCTCTGGATGCATATAATCAGGATATTGCAAAGAAAATTGACCGTCCTTACGGAACAATTCGATTTGAAGAAGAATTTCTGGGACTGAAAAAGTTCTGCAGCATGTATCAGGGAGAATTATGGCTGGAAATCATGCTGGTTGATGGAATCAATGACGATGAGGAATCCATTGCGCAGTTCAAAAAATTATTAAAAGAATTAAAGTACGACCGTCTGTATCTGAATACACCGGTACGTCCTCCGGCTGAAGAAGGCGTCAATGTGGTATCTGATGAGAGAATGGAATATGCGGTAAAAGAATTAGGCGGAATTTCCATCGAGATGCTCAGCTCCGGCAGTTTTTTCAGTGAGATTGAGGATGATTATGAGGCAGTCAAATCCATTATCGGACGTCATCCTATGAATCAGTTTGAACTGAATGGATTTCTGGACAGCCGTGGGACAGCAAATAAAGAAGAAATGATCGAGAAAATGAAGCAGGATGAAGAGATCGCTGTCATTGATTATAAGGGAATCTTAACATTCCGGCTGAGATAGAGAGGGGGAGACGAATATGAGAAAGCGCAGTGTACAGAGGGTAGCAGCCATCCATGATCTTTCAGGATTTGGAAGGGCGTCTTTGACAACGATCATACCGATTTTATCATCGATGGGAGTGCAGGTCTGTCCATTGCCGACAGCGATTTTGTCAAATCATACGGGTGGATTTGAAACGTTCAGTTATGTGGACTTTACCGATTATATGCAGGATTACATTGATGGATGGAAGAAGCTTAATCTGGATTTTGACTGTATTTACTCTGGATTTCTTGGATCAGAGCGTCAGATTCAGATCATTTCTGATTTTATCGATGATTTTGGAACAGAAGACAATATGGTAGTTGTGGATCCGGTGCTGGGGGACAATGGAACACTGTATTCAACCATGACCCAGGACCATGTCAGCAAGATGAGCCGTCTGGTGGAGAAAGCGGATATTATTACGCCGAACTTTACGGAAGTCAGTCTGCTGTTAGGAGAACCTTATGAGGAAAAAATCACAGATCATAAGATCAAAAAATGGCTGAAGACACTTTCTGATATGGGACCGGAAATCGTAGTGGCAACCAGTGTGCCGGATCAGGGAGAAGGAAAAGACACCAATGTAGTAGCTTTTGACAGGAGAAGCAATACTTACTGGAAGATTCAGTGCAGATATATACCAGCTTCTTATCCGGGAACCGGAGACGCCTATACATCCGTTATGATCGGGAGTCTTTTAAATGGCGACAGCCTTCCAATCGCCCTGGATAAAGGGGTGCAGTTTATTACCCAGGCAATCAAGGCAAGTTATGGATTTGATTATCCGAAACGGGAGGGAGTGCTGCTGGAGAAAGTACTGGAAGTTCTGAATATGCCTGTAGTCATAGGCGGATATGAGATGCTGGAATAGGAGGATGTATGTTTCGACGGATTGATCAGGAAAAATGGGAACGAAAAGAACATTACAAATATTATACGCAGAAGCTTCCATGCGGTTATTCTGTTACCGTCCGGCTGGATGTGACGAATTTTTATGATCAGATCAAAAAACGGGGGCTTCGGTTTTATCCGGCCTTTATTGCCTGTGTTTCCAGGGCCGTAAATGGAAGAAGAGAATTCCGCATGGGGAAAGATGCGGAAGGGAATCCAGGAATCTGGGACGCAGTGCATCCCAGTTATACGATCTTCCATGAGGATGATCATACCTTTTCCGATATCTGGTCTTTTTATGATGAGGATTTCCGGAAGTGTTATGAAAACATTGTCAGGGATATGGAAACATATAAAGACTGCAAAGGTCCCAAAGGAAAGCCGGATCAGCCGCCGAATTTTTACTGCATTTCCTGTGTGCCGTGGATGGATTTTACAGGATACGGAACCTGGGTGCCGGGAGGAGAACCGAACCTTTTCCCGATCATTACATTTGGAAAGTATGTGGAACATGACGGGAAGAAAGAATTATCAGCAGCATTGACGATTTCTCACGCGGCAGCAGACGGATATCATACCAGTATGCTGTTTCAGGAAATACAGAAAATTCTCTCAGAGTTTTCCGCTTTTTAAAAAATCAGAAGCGGCGGAGAAAGATAAGGATTTCAGCAGGTGAGAGATTTCTTTTTCTGACTGTTGAAATCCATTACGGATCCATTGCTGTATGATGCCAATGCAGCCCCGGGAGATGAAAATATAGCAGAATTCCAGATCCTCTTTCTTAAATTCCGGATACTGCTGTTCCCAGTTGGCGATGTTGTTTTCCTGAACACGCTGGTTCAGCTGATTCAGAAATGCAGGGTCACCATGGTCAGAGAATACCAGCCGGATCAGATCCTTGTGGCTGGAAATATAATGGATCAGAGAATCCATAAAGTCGGTCAGGGAGTTGTTGATATTGTACTGCTCCACGTTTTCATCCAGAGCCAGCAGAATCTCTTTTTCAATCTCTCGAAGCAGATCCATGGGGCTGGAATAATACGTATAAAAAGTACTTCGGTTAATATCCGATTTCTCGCAGAGGCGGGAAACGGATATTTTTTGTATAGGCTGTTCTTTCATCAGAAGCAAAAGATTGGTTTTTAAAGCATTCTGGGTACGACGGACCCGGCGGTCGGTTTTTATTTCTTTCATATAATACTCCTATCCTACAGTTTGTGACGATGTGTCGGATATCCATCAAAAAGAGATGGTTTGGTGGTTGTTCTGTTTCTTTTTCTTTATTATAATATACATATGAAGGAAAAACAACAAATGTAGGATAAGGTGGTGTTTTTAGTGAACAGACAGGATTTTTATGATGGAAAAATGTTTGACGCCTATCAGTATATGGGGGCGCACAGAAAAGGGGACGTCATAGAGTTTGTTACTTATGCGCCGAGGGCGGAAAAGATAGCAGTGATCGGGGAGTTCAATGACTGGACAGAAGAATTTATGGAGAAAGATGGACAGAGCGGATTTTTTTCCATGAAATCCAGTGCGGCAAAAGAAGGAGATATGTATAAATACTGCATTTACGGACCGGGAGGAAGGATGCAGGAGCACTGTGATCCTTACGGATTTGAAATGGAACTGCGGCCGGGAGCCTGCTCTATCATTTGTGATCTTAAGCAGTACGAGTTTCATGATAAAAAGTGGATGGTAAACCGAAACAATGGAAAACACAGTCCGGTCAATATCTACGAGATGCATCTGGGTTCCTGGAGACAGAATCCGGACGATGAAAACGGATGGTATGAGTATGACGAGATTGCAAAGATGCTGGTTCCGTATTTGAAAGAAAATCACTACACCCATGTGGAATTAATGCCGCTGTCTGAACATCCTTTTGACGGATCCTGGGGATATCAGAATACCGGATTTTTTGCTCCGACCAAGCGTTATGGAAAACCGCAGCAGCTTATGAAATTTGTGGATATGCTTCATCAGGCGGAGATCGGGGTGATCATGGATTTTGTTCCGGTTCATTTTGCGGTTGACGGGTATGGACTGCGGCTTTACGATGGAACACCATTATATGAATACGATAATAAAGATACGGGAGAAAGTGAGTGGGGGAGCTGTAATTTTATCCACTCCAGAAGGGAAGTAAAATGTTTTCTTCAGTCTGCGGCCAATTACTGGCTGGAAGAATATCATTTCGACGGGCTTCGGATGGATGCGGTCAGCCGGCTGATTTACTGGCAGGGAGATGAGCGAAGAGGCGTAAACGGCACTGCCATTGAGTTTTTGAAAGATTTGAATCTGGGGTTAAAACAGAGACACCCGGATGTCATGCTGATTGCGGAGGATTCCACCTCTTATCCGGGGGTTACAAAACCGGTGTACGAGGGAGGACTGGGCTTTGATTATAAATGGGATCTCGGATGGATGCATGACACGCTGGAATATTTCCAGACGCCTCCTGAGTACAGAAGCAGAGATTATCATAAGCTTACTTTTTCTATGATGTATTTCTGGAATGAACAGTATCTTCTGGAATTCAGCCATGACGAAGTTGTTCACGGAAAAGCAACGATCCTGCAGAAAATGTACGGCGATTATGAAGGGAAGTTCCCTCAGGCCAGAGCCATGTATTTGTATATGATCATGCATCCGGGGAAAAAGCTGAATTTTATGGGAAATGAGTTTGGACAGCTCCGGGAATGGACAGAAAAACAGGAACAGGACTGGAGTGTACTGAAATATCCGATTCATGACGCTTTTCATCATTATATGGAAGAACTGAACCGGATTTATCAAAAGGAAACGGCGCTGCATGAGGATTATGATCCGGATTATTTCCGGTGGCTGGACTGCCATCAGGAAGAACGGTGCATCTATGCCATTGGGCGCGGCGCAGGAGAAATGATGCTGGCGGCAGTTTTTAATTTTTCAGATCGGGAGCAGGAAGATTATGAACTGGAGATCGATGGAAGCTGGGAAGGAAAATGCATCCTGCACACTGACTGGGACTGCTGGAGCGGAGAAACGCCGAAAGGAAAAGAAATATGGGAGATAGAGAGAGGAAAGGAGACGTCAAAGATCACTGCGGCGCTGCCTCCATACAGCGGTATGCTGCTGGAGCTGACCAGGGATAAGAAGAAAACGCTAAAAACAAAAAATAAGAAATAGAATAGGCGGCATGCTGAAACGAATATGAAAGTTTTTTGATAAAAATGAAATAAAAATTTCCTTTTTGTTTAAAATGATATTTAACTTTCATTTTACTAAAGAATGAGAGAATAATTTACATGAGGCTGATATGATAGGTCATGTAGAAAAGAGACAGACTGACTGACAGGGAGGAAAGAGATGAATCAAAAAGCAAACATTACACAGTCACAGAAGTTAATGGTTTTCGTTTTAAGCATGTCGCTTTATGGATTAGCAACGTTATTTACAGAATTAATTCCGTCATTCCAGGTGGGAATCGTGGAATTTTCAGTGGAATATTTCTTGTTCATTCCACTGACACTGGCTATTTTATTTGATCCGATGTCCGCAGCGCTGGGAGCGGCCACAGGGGAAATCGTATTCAGCGAGATTATGCTGGGACAATTCGGAGGTCTGGGAGAACTGGAAAAATTCATTACCCTGACCATCGGAATTTATGTGGCAGGAAGACTGGTAAAGAATCCGAAGAACCGGAAAGCCGTTGCGGCTGCATCTATTTTCGGAATGATTCTCCAGCAGTTTATGGGATGTGTTGTAGATATCCTGAAAGTACAGCTTGCGGTATCTGATTTCGAAGCGGTGCCGGGACTTCCGCAGAGCGTTTTCTTTACCGAAGGATTTGCCTTCTTAAATGATGTGCTCTTCTCAGGAATTTTGTTCTGTATGCTGCCGACAGTATTCCTTGTCCCAAGATTATACGGAAAAATCGAGCCGCTTCTGGGACTGAAACCAAGAGATGAGAAGAATCTTCCGGCAGGAGACGCGGGTATGACAGCAAAAGCTGCCGCAGGAGCAGTGATCGGTTTCGCGGCAGCAGTGGGAGCCGAGCTTCTGGCGGAGAGCGGAATGTCTCTGATCGACTGGGAAGCCTCCTGGGCAGAAAGTTCCACGGCGTTTATTGTAGGAATTGCTGCTGCAGCTGTTCTGGTAATTCTGGTCTGTTCCAGAATCCTGAAAAATTCCAGAAGGACTGAAGCGGTGCAGGGAGAGATGTAAAATGATCCAGATTGAGAATTTGACATTTACTTATCCTGGTGCCGAAGAACCAACGTTAAAAAATTTATCAGTTGAGATCGAACAGGGAGATTTTCTCGCAATCGTTGGAAACAACGGCTGCGGGAAATCCACTTTCTGTAAGACACTCAACGGTCTGATCCCTCATTTTACAGCGGGCGACATGGAAGGAAAGGTTGTCATCGGAGGTCTTGACACGAGAGAGTGTGAAATCGGTGATCTGGCGCAGAAAATCGGATATGTGTATCAGGATTTCGAAAATCAGATCGTACGGCCGACGGTTTTGGATGACGCGTCCTTTGCGTGCCTGAATTTTGACGTAAAAGATTATGAGGAGAAGGGACGCAGAGCCCTGGAAATGTGCGGCATCGCCCACAAGACAGATGAATATATCTGGCAGCTGTCCGGCGGTCAGAAGCATCTTCTTGCTCTGGCGGGAGCGGCCGCTCTGTCACCGGAGATTCTGGTGTTGGATGAGCCGATCGCCCAGCTGGATCCGGCTCATGCGAGAGATATTTATGAAGTGCTGAAAACAATGAACGAGACATATGGAAAGACGATTATCGTCATCGAGCATCATACGGAATATATTGCCCGGTACTGTAAGCATGTAATGCTGATGCGCGGCGGGGGCATTGCCTGGAAACTGCCGGCCAGGGAAGCACTGTGCCGGGTGGAAGAGCTTCAGAAAAGCAATATTTTTCCACCGCAGGTTACGCTGGCGGCCAATCGCGTGGCAGGAGGCGCAGAGACGGTGCTTCCGGTTACCGTGGAAGAGGGAAAAGAGTTTTTTGGCAGATATCCGCAGACGGATGTGGCGAAAGCCAGGATTCTGGACGCGCCGCCGGAAGAAAATACCATACTGGAATTTGAAAATGTATCAGTGGAATACCGCTCCGTAAAAGGAGATCCAGTCCGTGTGCTGAATGATTTTAATCTGGAAATCCATAAAGGAGAGAAGATTGCGGTGATCGGCTCCAACGGCGCAGGAAAGTCCACGATCATGAAACTTATGTGCGGCCTGCTGAAGCCGTCTGAAGGGAAAATCCTTCTGCAGGGACAAAACATCAAAGAAATGGAAATGAATGAACTCTCCCAGATTCTGTCTCTTGTATATCAGAATCCGGAAGAAATGTTTATTAAAGATTCCATCCGAAGAGATATCGAATATGCCATGAAAGTACGGGATGTGGAAAATTATCAGAAAAGAACAGAAGGGCTTCTGGAAAGGTTCCAGCTGACGGACCTTCAGGACCGGGACGGGCGTCTGCTGTCAGGAGGACAGATGAGACGTGCTTCCCTGGCTATCGGCATCGCGCTGAATCCGTCTATTCTTCTGCTGGATGAGCCTACCGCCAATCTGGATATTGCCACAAGGAAGGAAATCCTTCGTACCTTAAGTGATATGAAGAACATTACAGATACTGTTATGATCGCAACCCATGATATGCAGCTGGTCTGTGAATGGGCAGAGAGGATCCTGGTATTGTCCGGAGGAAAATTATTAAAAGACGGCACGAGAGAAGAAGTGTTTAACGACCGGGAAGTTATGAAGGAAGCAGGCATCCAGCCGCCGGAAATTTACCAGATGGGGAAAGAAATCCGTCCGGAGATTTCCTGCTATACCGTAGATGAGTTTTTGCGTTTATTTCAAAGGGAGGCAGTGTAAATGAAAGAAAAATTATCGGAGAGTATTTTTGATAAAATATCCATTGATTATATCCGGAACCAGGTGCTGAAAAATGCCTATGGAAATGATGATACCGTCATTGCCAGGCTGGATCCGCGCGTCCTTTTGATCTGGTATTGTTTTTTCGGGATCGTGCCCTGGTTTCTGGACAATGTAGTTCTTTTGATCTGCCTGTTCCTGTTTGTGGCAGCTGCTGCCTATAAGGCGAAAATAGCGCCTCTCGTTATGTTCGTCTTCTGTCTGGGCGTTTTCTCCCAGACAGGATATCTTCTGATCGTTTCGCTGTTTTTTGGCGGAAATGCAGAGACAATCGTTCCGGTACTGATCATGACCCTGAAAGTTGCCATCGTTTCCATGGCTTCCATTACAGTATTTTCCGGGCTGGATCCGGACCGGCTTGCCAACGGACTCCTGTGGTTTGGATGCCCGGAGCGCCTGTCTTTCAGTATTTCATTTGCCTACAGGATTCTGCCGATTCTCATGGAAGAATTTCAGAATATTCTGCTGTCTTACCGCATGAGAGGAAAGGCGCCGAAGAAAAAAGGAATTTCAGGAAAGATAAAATATCTGATTTATCAGGTAAAGGTGATCATTCAGGCTTTTTATCCGTTGCTTCTGAATACGGCGAAAAGATCCAGGACGACCGTGGAGGCGCTGGAACTGAAGGGATATCGTTATGCGGCTTCCAACAAAGAAGTGAAGAGAATGAAATTATCAAGTTTAAAAATCGTAAAACATGATTTCGCTTTCATTGCCATCTCTGTTGTATGGGTATTTGGAAGCATAGGCATGTCTGTTACTATATAGAAGGAGAAGAAAATGAAGATAGATTTTCATACCCATGGAAAATTAGCAAAAAAACTGCCTTTTTCAGGAGCCTATACCAGCTGGCTTCTGACGGAGGCAAAAACAGCCGGTCTGGATGCCATCTGTCTGACGGAACATTTTAACACCATCGGATTCCAGGAAATATATCAGTATCTGGAGAATCACTATGAGAAAGAGGGAGACTGTTATGTAACGGATCAGGGCCTTAAACTATTCCCGGGAATGGAGACGGACATTGCGGAGGGCGGCCACGTGCTTTCCATCGGACCGTCCGATCAGATCCTGGAGTTAAACCAGAGACTGGAGCCATACAAAGAGAAAGGAAACTTCCTTCCGTTTGAGACCTTAAGCCGGTATTTTGATTCTTATGATCTGCTGGTGGGAGCGGGACACCCTTACCGGGAAGGCGGACACATTCCGGAACTATCGGACCATCTGATCCGGAAATTCGACTTTTTTGATCTGAATGGGAAAGATATCGCGGAAGATGAGGCCGGCACCAAAGAGAAGGTATATGCACTTGCCGGAAAATTTGACAAGAAGGTGGCAGCAGGAAGTGACACCCATCAGTCTTTCCAGTATGGATGCATTTACAATGTATTTGAGAAAGAATGTGTCACAGTAAAAGAAATCCGTGAGCAGATTGAGAAAGAAGCGTATGAAATCCGGATCTCCCAGATGGCGTCTTTCCAGGTGAAAACAGCAGGACTGCTGAAGAAGTCGCTGAAAGAGATCAATGCTCTGGGAGGAGATTATGTGACGCTTCTGGTAAAAGGAGCATAAAAAAGAGGGGAATTCCCTCTTTTTCAGCGCGGTATTTCTTTGGAATAAGATTCTTTCAGCTGATGCAGCTGATTCAGGGTATCCACCGGCATATCCATGGCGTCAGCTGTGAGAACCACCAGAGCGTCGGCCAGGGCGGTAGGGACGGTCATGGAATGATACTCCTCCGGCTGGCCGCGGTAGGCGTACAAATTGATATAGGCCCGGTTCTCCGGAGAGTCATAAATCTGACTGGTAAACAGGATGGTGGAAGCCTCCTGTTTTTTTGCGTAGTCTAAAATAACCCGGACTTCCAGGGGAACTTTCTGGAATCCAAACAGAAGAACGCAGTCGCCGGACCGGATATGGATCAGATCTTCAAAAATTTCAGAACCGGCAGAACGGATCATATGCACCGATTTGCCGAAGCGCCCCAGACGGAAATGAAGAAGCTGGGCCAGGCTTCTGGACGCGCCCTTTCCGAAAATGTGGATCTGGGAAGCCGATGCCAGGAGTCCGGCGGCCTCGGAGGCGGCCGAAAAATCCAGCTGCCGTATGGTGTCTTCCATATATTCAATCTGTTTCTGCAGAAGTTTCTTGAAGGATGAAGCCTCGTCGGTGTGAAGCGTGCGGGAAATCTTGTCCGCGGGGCTTAAAACATCCGGCTCCAGTGATTTCTGCAGATGATGTTTCAGCGCTTTGAAATCCTCGTATCCGGCGTGGCGGGAAAAACGGGAGATGGTAGATTCCGAAATCCCCAGCGCTTCGGACAACTGCTGTATGGACATAAAAATCACAGCAGAAGGATGCTGGTAAATATAATTGATGATTTTTTTCTCGGCTTTTGTATAAGAAATTCCCTCTGTGGGAAATTGAAAAGATGTCATTGTGTTGTCTCCTCCTGCCGAAAGTATATCACAGAATATTTACCAGCGGATAAAAAACAGGTAAAATTTTTATGAATCTTTACCTCTGCGGTAAATATAATAGGAATAAATAAACGGAACAAAACAAAGGATCAAAATGGCAGCCAGCAGGACGCCCAGATTCAATGGAGAAGGAAGGAATGCGGACAAAATGATGAAAAATCCTCCGGCGCACCATACTTTTGCGCTGAAACGATGGGTCTGAAACCAAATTTCAGGATCTGCCAGAGTCCATGGCGTTTTGATACCGACAAAATAGTTGTGTTTGAATTTGGGCAGCATGTTTCCGATATAAATAAACAGAATGCCGATCAGAATCGGAAGAACAATCTGAACCTGCACATCGATGCCGAGACATACAGCAGTCGTGATGAGCTGGACCAGAAGGAGAAGAAGGCAGACAGCCGCCTTGATGCCGTCAAAATTTTTCTCAAATTTTACATAGTTGGCCCGCTTAGGATCAATATTTCTGGTCACATCCAGAAGGATGGTAAGAAACAGCATCATCAGAGGTTCTGTGAAAATCCATAATCTGCTGCCGTATCCATCGATTTCACCGGCCATATTCCAGTGGATCGGAATGCGGCTTTCCAGAAAAGGAAAGACTGCCGCAGCAAGCAGAATGGAAAACAGAAAAATCAAAAAGCAAATTTTATTTCTCTTGATCATTTTTTTCATAGGACAAATCCTCCTTAAAATCTTGGAGCCAGTTGATGATTTCTTCCAGGACGGAAAGATTCAGTTCGTAATAAACGTATTTTCCCCGTTTTTCATCAGTCACCAAACCGGCATCTTTTAATATACTTAAATGGTGAGAGATGGTCGCTCCTGTCATATCAAAATGCTGTCCGATCTCTCCGGCGGACAGAGATCCGTGTTTGAGAAGGTTTAAAATCTTCCGGCGGGTGCTGTCGGATAATGCTTTAAAAGTTTTCTGAAATCCCAAAAAATCACCTCTTTTTAAAAAACATTTAGAAGATTATCTAAATAATAAAGCACATACAATGTAAAGTCAAGGATATTTAGAAAAATATCAAAATGAAAATTCCGGGAAATAGAATGGGGAGAGAAAAAACATGGAAATCGCGCGAATATGGAATTGCAGTTTGGGATAAGGTATAATGATAGAAAGATAAAAGAAAAGGAGATGAGTAAAAATGAAGATTTATGATCTGGTAATTATAGGATCCGGACCTGCGGGAATGGCAGCAGCAATCTACGCAAAAAGAGCGATGCTGGACTGTCTTTTACTGGAAAAGGAATATATGCCGGGAGGACAGGTAATCCAGACTTATGAAGTAGATAATTATCCGGGGATTCCGAAGACCAACGGAATGGAACTGAGCAGTAAATTTGCAGAACATGCCAGAGAACTTGGGATTGAGACCCAGGTGGCTGAAGTAACAGATATCATGCCGGATGGAGATGTAAAGGAAATCATTCTCAAAAATGGAGAGAAGATTCAGACAAAAACGATCATACTGGCGACCGGAGCGGTTCACCGGACATTAGGTGTGCCGGGCGAGAAGGAACTGGCTGGTATGGGAGTTTCTTACTGCGCTACCTGCGATGGAGCATTTTTCAGGAATAAGATTACGGCAGTCGTTGGAGGAGGAGATGTGGCTTTGGAGGATGCGGTCTTTTTAAGCAGAATGTGCGAAAAAGTGTATCTGATCCATCGAAGAGATGAATTCCGCGGGGCTAAAATCCTTCAGAATCAGGTGAAAAACAATGATAAAATTGAAATTCTCTGGAACAGCGTGGTGACAAAAATCGACGGTGACAGCAAGGTTGAAAGCATACAAATTGAAAATGTGGATAGTCATGTGGATAAGACGCTGGATGTGGACGGAATCTTTATTGCCGTGGGAACGAAACCGGTTTCTGATCTGCTGAAAGGCCGTCTGGACATGGATGACCAGGGCTATATCAAAGCCGGAGAAGACGGAGTCACGAATCTGCCGGGAATTTTTGCAGGTGGGGACGGACGAACGAAAAATCTGCGTCAGGTGGTGACTGCGGTCGCAGATGGAGCTAATTGTGTTCAGTCAGTGGAGCGTTATCTGCAAAAAATGTAATTTTCAGATAATTTAGATGTATTTTTTTTGGTGACTAAAAAATTAAAAATCAAGGGTTTTTTTACGATTTGTGACAGATGTATAAGAGAAAGGAATGCAAGAAGTATTTGAAAAAAAACATCACATAATATGCACAAAGTTATCCACATGAAAAATCACGCAGAAAAGCCAAAAAATAGTTATACACAAAGTTATCCACATTATCCACAGTCTGTTATCGACAAAAATCGATTGTTAAAAACCAGAAAAAGGAAACGTTTGTTTTGTGTAGTATTTCCAAAAAGATTTTGTTTCATTGCCAGGGGTTATATGTTATAATAAATTTACATTAAAAGTAAAGGAGTTGGGAGCCATGAAGTTCATTATTAGTGGAAAGAACATTGAGGTCACCGAAGGAATCAGAGCAGCAGTTGAGGAGAAACTTGGACGTCTGGACAAGTATCTGGTAGACGATACGATCGTAAATGTTACCCTCAGTGTTCAAAAAGGAAGACAGAAGATAGAAGTTACCATTCCTATGAAAGGCCATATTATCCGTGCGGAGGAAGACAGTGAGGATATGTACGTATCTATTGATCTTGTAGTTGATGTAATCGAGCGTCAGATCCGCAGATATAAGACAAGATTGATGAATCAGAAGCATGAGGGAACCAGCTTCAGACAGGAATTTATGGATATGGAAGATGATGAGGAAGAAGATGAGATCCAGATCATCCGAAGCAAGAAGTTTGCAATCAAACCGATGGATGTTGAAGAAGCATGCATCCAGATGGAGCTCCTGGGACATGACTTTTTCGTATTCCGGAATTCCGATACCTTTGAAGTCAATGTAGTTTACAAACGAAAAGGAAATACATACGGTCTGATTGAACCGGAATTTTAAGCTGTATTCATGAGAGAGAGGTCTTCGGACCTCTCTTTTTCTCTTTCTGCCAGAAGCAGAAATATGTTTTTTTAAAGAGGAGTTGTGAAAAGAGATGCCCTGGAATTCATAAGAAACCTGGGGGAAAAGAATTTTGAGAATTTACAGGTTGTTAACTTGCGTCTTATATTTAGAAGTGTTACAATATGACAGTCTATATATTGCTGTAAAAGAGAGGAAATAGAACCATGTATGGACATTGAGAAGTTAGGAGAATAAGAAATGAGTTTATTAGATAAGGTTTTTGGTTCTCATAGCGATAAGGAGATCAAGAGAATCAGCAAGACAGTAGATAAGATTGAAGCATTAGATGAAGAAATGCAGAAATTGTCAGATGAAGAACTGAAACATAAGACGAAAGAATTCAAAGAGCGTCTGGAGATGGGAGAGAATCTGGATGATCTGCTTCCTGAGGCTTTTGCTGTTGTTCGTGAGGCCAGCAGCCGAACGATTGGAATGAAGCATTACCGGGTGCAGCTGATCGGAGGAATTATCCTTCATCAGGGACGAATCGCTGAGATGCGTACTGGAGAAGGAAAGACGCTGGTAGCGACGCTTCCGGCGTATTTAAATGCCCTGGAGGGAAAAGGCGTCCACATCGTTACGGTCAACGACTATCTGGCAACCCGTGATGCCCAGTGGATGGGACAGGTGCATAACTTTCTGGGGCTCAGTGTCGGCGTCGTAACCAATGACATGAACAATGACGCGAGAAGGGCGGCTTATCAGTGTGATATCACTTACATTACCAATAACGAACTTGGATTTGATTATCTGAGAGATAACATGGTGATTGATAAGAAGGATCTGGTTCAGAGGGATCTGCATTATGCCATTGTGGATGAGGTTGACTCTGTACTGATCGATGAGGCGAGAACTCCGCTGATCATTTCCGGACAGAGCAATAAGTCCACAGAACTTTACCGTGCCTGTGATATCCTGGCACGTAAGATGGAAAGAGGAAGTTCCGACGGAGAACTTTCCAAGATGGACATTCTGATGAATGAGGATATCGAGGAAGACGGAGATTTCCTTGTAAATGAAAAAGACAAACAGATTATGCTGACGGCGGAAGGTGTGAAAAAGGTAGAAGACTTTTTCCATATCGAGAACCTGGCTGATCCGGATAATCTGGCAATCCAGCATAATATCATCCTTGCCCTGAGAGCTCATAACCTGATGTTTAAGGATAAAGATTATGTGGTAAAAGATGATGAGGTATTGATCGTTGATGAATTTACCGGACGAATCATGCCGGGAAGACGTTATTCAGACGGACTGCATCAGGCGATTGAGGCGAAAGAGCATGTAAAAGTAAAGAGAGAGTCCAAAACACTTGCGACGATTACATTCCAGAACTTCTTTAATAAATACAGCAAGAAGGCTGGTATGACAGGTACGGCACAGACAGAGGAACAGGAATTCCGTGAGATTTATGGAATGGACGTTGTCGTGATTCCGACGAATAAGCCGGTGATCCGTGTGGATCATAACGATGCCATTTATAAGACAAAACGTGAAAAAATGAATGCGGTGGTAAATGACATCATTGAATCCCACAAAAAGGGACAGCCGGTGCTGGTTGGTACGATCACCATCGAGACATCGGAAGAATTGTCCAGAATGCTGAAAAAGCGAAATATCAAGCACAGTGTCCTGAATGCGAAATTCCATGAAAAAGAAGCGGAGATCGTATCCCATGCCGGTGAGATCGGAGCAGTTACCATTGCGACCAACATGGCAGGACGTGGTACGGATATCGTGCTGGAAGAAGGAGTTGCGGAACTTGGAGGATTGAAGATCATCGGTACAGAGCGTCATGAGTCCCGCCGAATCGATAATCAGCTGAGAGGACGTGCAGGACGTCAGGGGGATCCGGGAGAATCCAAATTCTATCTTTCTCTGGAGGATGATCTGATGCGTCTGTTCGGATCTGAGAGAATGATTGCGGTATATAATGCCCTTGGCATTCCGGAAGGAGAAGAGATCCAGCATAAATCTATCAGCAGGACCATTGAGAAAGCCCAGAAGAAGATTGAGAACAACAACTTTGGAATCCGTAAAAACCTGCTGGATTATGACAGGGTCAACAATGATCAGAGAGAAGTTATCTATAAAGAGCGCCGCCGGGTTCTGGACGGCGATAATATGAAACAGTCTGTTCTGAAGATGATGAAAGATACAGTGGAAAACAGGGTAAGACAGGTCATCAGCAATGAACTGTCACCAGATGAGTGGGATATGGCTGCTCTGAATGCGGAACTGCTGCCAATCATCCCTCTGCAGAAAATTGAACTCACGGAAGAAGAAAGGAAATCCAAGAAAGTTGAAAAACTGATCGAGAGACTTCAGCAGGAAGCTGTGGATCTTTATGAGCAGAAAGAAAAAGAATTCGAAGGATTTGATCTGCGTGAGATTGAGCGCATTATTCTTCTGAAAGTCATTGACCGTAAGTGGATGGATCATATTGATGATATGGATCAGCTGCGGGAAGGAATCGGAATGCAGGCATATGGTCAGAGGGATCCGGTTGTGGAATATCGTCTGGTCGGATTTGATATGTTCAATGATATGATCAAGTCCATTGAAGAGGAGACAGCAGGTGCCTTATTCCATGTACAGATTGAACAGAAGATCGAAAGAGAAGAAGCGCCGAAAATTACAGGAACCAACAAGGATATTGACGGACCAAGGACGCCTTATGTCAGAAAAGGCGCAAAGGTAGGAAGAAACGATCCTTGTCCTTGCGGAAGCGGAAAGAAATATAAGAATTGCTGCGGCAAAAACAAGAAATAAGGAGTTTATCAGTGATTGAGTTAGAACAATTAAAATATACTTTAAACTCTTTTCGAGAACCACTGGAGGACCTCAGTGGTTCTCTTGCGTTAGACGCGAAGAGAGAGCGGATCGATCAGCTGGAACAGTCCATGGAAGCCCCGGGATTTTGGGACAATGTGGAGGAATCCCAGAAGGTCATGAAGGAAGTAAAAAGTTTAAAAAAAGTAGTAGAAGAATATGAAGAGTTAAAGACCAAATTTGAAGATGCGGAAACCCTGATTGATATGGCAGAGGAAGAGGAGGATCAGGAACTTGCTGCAGAAGCTCAGGATACAGTAGACAGTTTTCAGGAAGAATATGAAAAGCTTCGTATTTCGACTCTTTTGACGGGAGAGTATGACAGAAACAATGCGATTCTGACGCTTCATGCAGGAGCAGGAGGAACAGAATCCTGTGACTGGGTCAGCATGCTGTACCGCATGTACACCAGATGGGCAGGAAAGAAAGGGTACGAGACGGAAGTTCTGGATTATCTGGACGGAGAAGAAGCAGGAATCAAGTCTGTGACAGTGAAGATAAAGGGAGAAAATGCTTTTGGATATCTTCGTTCTGAAAGAGGGGTCCACCGTCTGGTAAGGATTTCACCGTTTAATGCGGCAGGCAAGCGGCAGACATCCTTTGCCTCCTGTGATGTTATGCCGGAAATCGAGGAAGATCTGGAAGTAGAAATCGCAGATGAAGATATCCGCGTGGATACTTACCGTGCCAGCGGAGCCGGCGGACAGCACATTAATAAGACAGATTCTGCAATTCGTATTACCCATATACCGACCGGAATTGTCGTACAGTGTCAGAACGAACGTTCTCAGCATAAAAACAAGGATCAGGCAATGAAAATGTTAAAAACAAAGCTGTTTTTGTTAAAAGAACAGCAGCACCTGGAAAAATTGTCTGATATCAGAGGCGATGTATCAGACAATGGATGGGGAAGTCAGATTCGTTCATACGTTCTGCAGCCGTATACTATGGTAAAGGATCACAGGACCAATGAAGAAAGCGGAAATCCATCTGCGGTTCTGGATGGGGATCTGGATCCTTTTATGAATGCGTATCTTGCCTGGGAAAACCAGCAAAACCAGCAGAAAGAGGGAGAGTAATGAGAAAATGGATCGGATATCTGCTGGGAGCGGGTATTGCGGCGGGAACAGCTGGCGGAGCCTTTTCCTTATTCTGCAATAAGAAACTGAAAAACAGCCGGAAGACGTATTCTCTGGAAGAAATCGGGGAAATCCCGCAGTCAGATTTTATTATTGTTCCGGGATGCCTGGTCCATCCGGACGGCACGCCGTCTTATGCTCTGGAAGACCGGCTGACGGCAGCACTGGCTTTGTACGAAGAAAAAAAGGCAGATAAGATCATTGTGTCAGGAATCGCAAAAGAAAATCAGACAGGCAGGAATTACCTGCTCCGTCATGGTGTGGCAGAAGAAGATATTTTAAAAGATGACGGCGGTCTGGATACGTATTCCACAATTTACCGGTGTCGGGATGCTTTTTTAGGAAAACAGTTTTTAATCTGCACCCAGGAAAAATATTTTAAAAGGACAGGGTTCCTGATCAGTGAACTTGGGATGGACGGATTTTGTGTGAAAGCGGATGCCCGCCGCTATCAAAGAGAATACTATGAGAGATTCCGGGACTTCTTTGCGGCAGATAAGGCATGGCTGGAATGTAAAGTAACGAAGCCAAAACCAAAATATAGTTTGAAAGATCTTCCAATTTCCTATTGATTCCGGAAAACATCTGTGATAGTATTCTGTAGAAAGACAAATGTACACCACAGAAATACAAGAAGGAAAGATGTATGGAAGATGCAAAGTATTATGTGATCAAAAAGAAGGCGGTTCCTGAAGTCTTGTTAAAAGTACTGGAAGTGCAGAAGCTTCTTGATTCCAAGCAGGCGGTGTCTGTCATGGAAGCGGCAGAACGTGTAGGGATCAGCAGAAGCTCTTATTACAAATACAAGGATGATATTTTCCCGTTTTACGCAAAAGAAAAAGGGAAAAATATTACCTTTGTCATTGAGATTGAGGATCAGCCGGGAGTTATGGTTTCCATTCTGGAAGTTTTTGCCCGGTATCATGCCAATATTTTAACAATTCATCAGAGCATTCCGATCAATGGAAAAGGAGTTCTGACCGTCAGTGTAGATATTGTCTCAGAGCAGACGAATATATCGGCGATGATCCAGCAGGTAGAACAGCTTGCGTCTGTTTCCTGTGTAAAGATCATTGCCATGGAGTAAATAAGCTGACTAGAATTATCTGGAGGACTGATATGAAATACGTAATTATTTTAGGAGATGGAATGGCCGATGAGCCGATTGAGAGCCTTGGAGGAAAGACTCCTCTGCAGGCGGCTCATAAGCCGGTTATGGATGAGATGGCAAAAAAAGCGGAACAGGGGATTGCCTATACGGTGCCGGATAATCTTCCGGCAGGAAGTGATGTGGCGAATCTGTCCATGCTGGGATATGATCCGCAGAAATATTATTCCGGACGTTCCCCGCTGGAGGCCCTGAGCATCGGTGTGGATATGAAAGATACCGATGTGGCGTTAAGATGCAACATTGTCACCTTGGAAGAAGACGGGGAGTATGAAGACAAAGCGATCCTTGACCACAGTGCCGGGGAAATCACCACCGAAGAGGCGAAGATTCTGATTGAAGCGGTAAGAAAAGAGCTGGAAGATGATGAATACAAATTCTATCCGGGAGTCAGCTACCGCCACCTGACCATATGGGATCATGGAAAAATGGCTGATCTGGTTCCGCCTCATGATATTTTGGGAAAAAAGATTGGTGAATATCTTCCAAAAGAAGAAAAACTGCGTGAGATGATGAAGAAAAGTTTTGATATTCTGGATCATCATCCGATCAATGAGGCAAGAGCAGAAAAAGGCCTGAATAAAGCGAACAGCATCTGGTTCTGGGGAGCAGGAACGAAACCGGCTCTGGATGAGTTTGAAAGCAGAACCGGAATGAAAGGAGCAATGGTTTCTGCGGTAGACCTGCTGAAAGGAATTGCGGTCGGCGCCAAAATGAGAAATCTGGATGTGGAAGGCGCCAACGGAGGTCTGGATACTAATTATAAAGGAAAAGCAGAAGCTGCCCTGGAAGCCCTGCTTGAAAAAGGCGATGATTTCGCGTATATTCATGTGGAAGCACCAGATGAAATGGGACATCAGGGAAATACAGAGCATAAGATCCAGGCAATCGAATATCTGGACGACCAGGTAGTGAGAATTGTGAAAGAAGGACTGGAAAAGGCAGGGGAAGATTTCCGTATGCTGATCGGACCGGATCATCCGACGCCAATCGCAATCCGGACACATACAAAAGATCCGATTCCGTTTATGATCTATGACAGCCGCAGATCTCTGGGATCTCAGGAAGAATACAGTGAAGCGGCAGCAAGGAGTACAGGGCTGGTCATGGAATACGGATATGAACTGATGAACCGTTTATTACAAAAATAAGAGAAGATAGATGTAGGAGGCACGAAGATGCTAGTAGTGAAAAAGTTTGGCGGTACTTCTGTAGGCGATAAAGACCGCATTGTAAATGTAGCAAAGAGATGTATTGAGGAATATCAGAAAGGAAACGACGTAGTCGTGGTACTTTCAGCCATGGGCAAGATGACAGATGAGCTGATTGCCAAAGCGCAGGAAATCAATCCGAATCCGTCCAGAAGAGAGATGGATATGCTTTTGACAACCGGGGAGCAGACATCGGTTTCTCTGATGGCAATGGCAATGGACGCGTTAGGAGTGCCGGCCGTGTCTCTGAATGCATTTCAGGTTGCGATGCATACAACTTCTGTATACAGCAACGCAAGGATCAAGAGAATTGACACAGACCGCATTCTGAATGAACTGGAACAGCGAAAGATCGTAATCGTAACCGGTTTCCAGGGAGTGGATCGTTTTGACAATTATACCACGCTGGGACGCGGCGGTTCTGATACGACGGCAGTTGCCCTGGCAGCGGCGCTTCATGCTGACGCATGTGAAATTTATACAGATGTAGACGGCGTTTATACAGCGGATCCGAGAAAGGTGCCGGATGCAAAGAAATTGTCTGAGATTACCTATGATGAAATGCTGGAAATGGCGACCCTGGGCGCAGGAGTCCTGCATAACAGGTCAGTGGAGCTTGCGAAGAAGCATGATGTGCAGCTTGTGGTAAGATCCAGCATGACTCAGGAAGAAGGAACCGTTGTAAAAGAAAACGTAAGAAAGAGAACTTCTGAAATCAGCGGTGTTGCCGGAGACGATGACGCAGCAAGAATTTCTGTTCTCGGCGTGGAAGATATTCCGGGAATGGCATTTAAGATTTTCAATGTTCTTGCTAAAAAGAATGTAAATGTTGACATGATCCTTCAGTCTGTAGGTCATGGAAACAAAAAAGATATTTCCTTTACAGTAAAAGAAGGAGATATGGAACTTGCGGTAAAAGCGCTGGAAGATCATCTTCCGGATGACGCCTATGAAGGAATCAACTACACTGCAGAGATGGCAAAAGTATCCATCGTCGGCGTGGGACTGCGCAACCATTATGGAATGGCAGCCCGTATGTTCCAGGCATTATATGAGGCAAACATCAATATTCGTATGATTTCTACATCTGAGATTCGTGTAACGGTTCTGGTAAATAAAGAAGATATGGAAAAGGCAATGATCGCCGCACACGGCGCATTTAAACTGTAGCAATCAAAAAAACCGCCTGTAGACAGTTCAGGCGGTTTTTTTCAGGTAAGAAAGGATGGAAGCAGGATCAATGAAACGGAAGGATTATATTTCATGGGATCAGTATTTTATGGGAATTGCGCTGCTCTCTGCCCAGAGAAGCAAAGATGATCACACACAGGTAGGAGCATGCCTGGTGAATGATCATAATAAAATCCTGTCAGTGGGATACAATGGAATGCCGATCGGATGCAATGATGACGATATGCCGTGGGAGAGGGAAGGAGAGCCTCTTGATACAAAATATTTTTATGTTTGCCATGCGGAACTAAATGCCATACTAAATTACGGCGGCGGTTCCCTGGACGGAGCCAGGGTTTATGTGACTCTGTTCCCATGCAACGAATGTGCCAAGGCTATCATTCAGAGTGGAATGAAGGAAGTTATCTATATGCAGGATAAATACGCAGATTCAGATGCGACAATGGCGTCAAAGAAAATGTTTGACATGGCAGGAGTCACGTACCGGCAGTTTCAGCCGAAAGGACAGAGGATTATCATCGACTTATAAGGAATGGGAAAATGGATATTATAAAAATTTTGCAGGAAGAATTGGGAATCCGCCGGCAGCAGGCGGAAACAGCCGTCAGGCTGATCGATGAAGGGAATACGATTCCATTCATTGCCAGATACCGAAAGGAAATGACAGGGTCCCTGAATGATGAGACGCTCAGGAATCTGTACGAAAGACTGATGTATCTGCGCAGCCTTCAGGAACGAAAGGAGACTGTGGCAAAGAAGATCGAAGAACAGGGGAAAATGACGCCGCAGCTTGCTGAAAGTCTGGAGGAGGCAGAGACTTTAGTTGCTGTAGAAGATATTTACCGGCCGTATAAGCAGAAAAAAAGGACCCGGGCAATGATCGCAAGGGAAAAAGGTCTGGAGCCTCTGGCAGAGACAATTCTCGACCAGCGGCTGAAGGCGCCGGCAGAAGAGGAAGCAGAAAAATATGTCGATGAAGAAAAAGGCATCGCTTCTGCAGAAGAGGCTCTGAAAGGCGCAAAAGACATTCTTGCGGAGATGATTTCAGACAATGCCAAATACCGCAGCTATATTCGTAAATCTACCTGGGATCATGGGAAGATTGTTTCTGCGGCGAAAAAAACGGATGAGTCTTCTGTTTTTGAAATGTATTATGATTTTCAGGAACCGGTCAGCAGAATTGCAGGATATCGGATTCTGGCCATAAACCGCGGGGAAAAAGAAGGAATCCTTCAGGTAAAGATCGAACCGGATCAAAAAAGGATCGCAGGTTATCTGACCAGACAGATAATCAAGAAGAAAAACGGGCATGCAGCCAAAATTCTTCTGGAAGCGATCGAGGACAGTTATAAAAGGCTGATTGCCCCATCCATTGAAAGAGATATCCGGGGTGAACTGACAGAGAAAGCGGAAACAGAAGCTATCAAAGTATTTGGAAAAAACCTGGAACAGCTTCTGATGCAGCCGCCGATCGCAGGTCAGGTTGTCCTTGGATGGGATCCGGCTTTTCGAACCGGCTGCAAGCTGGCAGTCGTAGATGCTACAGGAAAAGTACTGGATACGGTGGTGATTTATCCGACAGCGCCTCAGAACAAGGTAGAGGAAGCGAAAAAAACAGTGAAGCAGCTGATCAGAAAATATGGGATAACGTTAATTTCCATTGGAAACGGAACGGCTTCCAGGGAATCAGAACAGATTGTAGTGGAACTGCTGAAAGAAATTCCGGAATCGGTACAGTATGTCATTACGAATGAGGCGGGAGCTTCGGTATATTCCGCCAGCAAACTGGCAGCAGAAGAATTTCCGGATTTTGATGTAGGACAGAGGAGTGCCGCTTCCATTGCCAGGAGAGTGCAGGACCCGCTGGCAGAGCTGGTAAAGATCGAGCCAAAAGCCATCGGAGTGGGACAGTATCAGCATGATATGAATCAGAAACAGCTCTCAAAGGCACTGGAAGGCGTAGTAGAAGCCACAGTCAACAAAGTAGGAGTGGATTTAAATACAGCATCGGCTTCTCTTCTGGAATATGTTTCCGGAATTTCTAAGGCAGTGGCGAAAAATATTGTGGCTTACCGGGAAGAAAATGGAAGATTTCAGAACAGAAAAGAACTGATAAAAGTATCCAAACTGGGACCAAAAGCTTTTGAGCAGTGTGCAGGATTTTTAAGAGTGACAGGGGGAGATCAGCCGCTGGATGCCACAGGGGTGCATCCGGAAACCTATGGAGAAACAAAGCAGCTGCTGGAGAGTCTGGGATATTCTCCGGAAGACCTGACGGGCGAAGGCGTTCGGGGAATCAGCAGAAAAATTACAGATTACAGTCAGCTGTCACAGGAACTGGGAATCGGGGAAATCACTTTAAGAGATATTGTAAAAGAGCTGGAAAAACCAGGAAGGGATCCGAGAGAGGATCTGCCAAAGCCGATCCTCAGAACGGATGTCCTGGAAATGAAAGATTTAAAACCAGGCATGAAATTAAAAGGAACTGTGAGAAATGTCATAGATTTCGGCGCATTTGTTGATATTGGCGTTCATCAGGACGGCCTGGTCCATATATCGCAGATGTCAGAAAAATATATCAAACATCCGCTGGAAGTTGTCAGCGTCGGTGATGTGGTAGATGTAACTGTCGTCAGTGTAGACGAGGCGAAAAAAAGGATCCAGCTGACAATGAAAGAGAATTAATACCAGCCTCCGGAAAAGGTGATCACCTGCCCGGTCATATAAGAAGGAGCCAAAGCTGTGTGATAGATCATCAAAGCAGCTTCTTTGGGGGAAGCAATATAGTCGGCGGGGATTTCTTCACGAATCATCTGCCGGTCTTCTTCTGAAAATTCCTGGTTCATATCGGTATCGATCATGCCAAAGGCAATAGCGTTAACCTGAATGCCGCTGGGAGCGACTTCTTTTGCCAGTGCTTTTGTAAATGCGTTGATGCCGCCTTTGGAAGCAGAGTAAAGGACTTCACAGGAGGCTCCGGCTTCTCCCCATATGGAAGAGATATTAATGATTTTTCCGGAATGCCGGGAAATCATATGGGGAAGAACGCTGTGGCATGCAGAAAAAGCAGACAGAAGATTTGTATTCAATATTTCATGCCAGTCTTTCACGGTTGTGTCTGTAAACAGTCCGACCTGGGAGATTCCTGCGTTGTTTACCAGACAGTCAATGGCGCCAAAATGGGAAATGGCACTGCGGACCATTTCGCCGGTAAAACCGGGATCACTGATATCACCGGTGAACGACAGACAGGAAACATCCTGTTTACAGATAGCCTCTTCCAGAGAACGCAGATGTTCGGGGTGATGAAATCCGTGGATGACGACATTCCATCCATTGGCGGCAAAACAAAGTGCTGCGGCGCGGCCAATTCCACGAGAACTTCCGGTTATTAATGCTGTTTTCATAAAAACCTCCGATTTTTTATTTAAGAAAATATTAAGAATAATTATATAAGATTATAACATAGCGGATTATTGAAATGAATCGAATAATTTGTTATACTGAACGAAACTGTAGAGGGAAGGAGCAGATAAATGTCAAAAAAGAAAAAAAAGAAAGCAGGGATCGGGGCGATTTTTGCAAGGATTCTTGTTGTGATTTTGACGATGGCCGTTGGTGGAATTGCCAGCTTTTTTGCTGTGAGGCAGTTCTTTTCTTATAAATTCGCGAAGGAGAAGAAAAAAGAGGTTTCCCAGCAGCTGGAAAAAGAGAATAAAGACCGGGTGGATGTGGCGCTGATGCAGGCAGGTGACATGATGACGATCCGCGTGTATCACAGCAAAAATAATCAGATGGTTTATATTCCGCTTCGCTCTGATATGGTGCTGAATCTCACAGACGACGGGAAACGGGCGGTAGAGCAGGAACTGGGAGAGAGTGTAGATACCGCAGAAGTATCGGATGTGATCAAGGCCATGAACGATGATGGAAATACCATGAAGGAACAGGTGGAAGAGACCCTTGGAATTACGATCAATTCCTATGAGCTGATCAAGGATGACGATCTTGTGGATATCATCAATGACGCAGGAACCATTCAGGCAGATCTGAGCCAGACCATCAGTTATGAAGATCAGGATGGAAAATCTGTGACACTGACATCTGGTGAGAATACAGTGGATGGAGACGCGGTTCTGGCGCTGGTGTCCAATGAGGCGAATATCGAGGATGAGGATGTCCATATGAAACTGATTGGGGACATACTCGTACAGGCATCTAAGACCGTGACAAGCATGACGTCTTCTGATTTTGAAAACTACGTTAAGAATTATTATTCCAAAGCAGATTCCGATACCAAGTACAGTGATGTTTCAGACAATCTGGAACAGATTCAATCTATTGAGGAAGATGATGTTAATTATCTGCTCCTGGACGGAAAAGAAAGCGGCGGGAAATTCAAAGTCGATACAGATGCGGCGAAAAAAGTATTCGATGTGCTTCTTGCTGAAGACGGAGATATTGATTCTGTGCTGAAAGCAGAAGATGCATCGACAGAGAAGACGACAGAGGCAGCCACAGAAGATACAGAAGATTCTTCTAAGAGCATCACGATCGAGATTCAGAATTCAACAAAGATTTCCGGTCTTGCCAGCCGATGGAAAGACAAGCTGACAGAAGATGGATACAGCATTGGATCGGTCAAGACAAACCGGCAGGGAGAGCTGACTCATACAAAGATCATCATTGCGGAAAAAGGTCTGGGTCAGGATCTGAAGAGTTATTTTAAGAACCCGGAATATGAAGTAGGCCAGGTGAGCAGCGGGGCGAAGATTTGTATCGTACTTGGAACAGAAGATGAGATTTAAGATTTCTGGATAGGAATCCGAAATTTTTCCATACTAACCACAAATGGTTTAGGAGGAATTTCGGTTGAAGAATTATTTTAAAATAATACTGGGAACATTTTGTATGGCAGCAGCGACAAATACGGTATTTCAGCCATTTGGCATTGTGACCGGAGGATTCAGCGGATTAGGGATCATCCTTTGGAGCATATTTCGAATACCGTTATGGGCAGCGAACACCATACTGAATGTTCCTTTTTTTATCGCGGCCTACCGGCAGAAAAACAGGAAATTTTTCTGGAATACCTTGTTTGGGGCTGTTATGCTGTCATTTTTTCTGGGAGTGCTGCCAAAATTCTCTTTTTTTCCACGGGATTTTTATGTTAACCTGATACTGGGCAGTCTCCTGATGGGTACAGGGATCGGCATCATTCTTAGAGATGGTAATTCCACCGGTGGGACGGATCTGATCGCGTTTCTGATGAAAAAACGGTTTCCGACAGTCAGCATCGCGGTGCTCCTTGGAATCTTTGACGGAGGGATTGTCTTTTTGGGAACCTTTGTATTCGGGATTGAAAATGCCTGCTATGCTCTGCTTTGTATCTATGGGATCACAAAAGTTGCGGATACGATTGCAGAAGGTCCGGGAGTGTCAAGACTGTTTCTGGTAATCAGTTCCAGAGGAGAAGAAATCGCAGAGATGGTTTTACACGATAAAAAGCGGGGCGTAACCAAAATCGTGGCATATGGTGGTTATACCGGCCGGCAGATTCCCATGTTTTTGTGTGTTGTTTCAAAGAAGGAAACGCCGGTTATGAAGGAGATCGTGAAAGAGAAAGATCCGCATGCCTTTGTTGTGATCACGGATGCAAGGGAAATTCTGGGAGAAGGATTTGTGAAAAATATACAATGAGTGTAAAAAAAACCTGATTTTTTCTTTTTTTCTTGTAAAAAATGCTGTATAGTAAAAGAAAAAGAAGAAGGCACATAGGGAAAGGTTGATGAAGGAATGATTTCGAATCAGGTTTTACAGGAAACAATTAATGGAATTAAAGGCATAACGGAAGTTGATTTATGCGTTATGGATCTGTCTGGCCGTCCGGTCGTTCAGACAATGGAAGCGATTGGCGATGTAGAGAAAGAAGTCAGATCCTTTTCTGAATCTATGGCCGAAAGTCAGGTAATCGACGGGGTACAGTACTTTAAGATCTTTGATGATAAAAGGCTGGAATATATTCTGCTGATTCAGGGACAGAATGAGAATGATTATACGATCGGAAAACTGGCAGTCTTTCAGATTGAAAATCTTCTGGTTGCGTATAAGGAACGTTTTGATAAAGAAAATTTTGTGAAGAATCTTCTGCTGGACAATTTACTGCTGGTGGATATTTATAACCGGGCCAAGAAGCTGCACATTGACGTAGAGAAAAGACGGATTGCATTTCTGATCCAGACTTCCTATGGCAAAGATCATAATCTGGTGGAAGCCATGAAGCAGCTGGATCTGATCCGGGAGTCTGATTTCATTACGGCGGTGGATGAAAAAAGCGTAGTGTATGTGACAGAGGTGGAAGAAGAGGATTCACAGGGGCATTTTCTTGAACATGCGTCCCGAATTGTACAGGCTTTGGAGGCAGAGGAAATTCTGGATGTTAAGATTGCGATCGGGAATCCGGCGGACAATATTAAAGATGTATCCAGGTCTTATAAAGAAGCTCAGATTGCTCTGGAAGTCAGCAAGATTTTTTATGAAGAATCTACGGTCATCGCATATAATCAGCTGGGAATTGGAAGGCTGATTTACCAGCTCCCGCTTCCGCTGTGCAAGATGTTTATCCGGGAGGTATTTGGAGACTACTCTCCGGATTCGATTGATGAAGAAACTCTGATTACGATTGATAAATTTTTTGAAAATAATCTCAATGTATCAGAGACGTCCAGACAGCTGTTCATACATAGAAATACACTGGTTTATCGTCTGGATAAGATCCAGAAGAATACAAATCTGGATCTGAGAAACTTTGAGGATGCGATCGCATTTAAGATCGCGTTGATGGTTGTTAAGTACATGAAATATATGGATACGATGGATTAGGACTATGATTATACTAGATAACGTAACAAAGGAATACAAACAGGGCCATCCGGCCCTGGATCGTGTGTCACTGCACGTTCACAAAGGGGAATTCGTCTTCGTGGTAGGGAAGAGCGGTTCCGGAAAAACGACGCTGATGCGTCTTCTGCTGAAAGAGATAGAACCTACCAGCGGCAGGATCATTGTCAATGGATATGATTATGCCAAGATCAAATCAAGAAAGATTCCTTATCTGCGGCGTCAGATTGGGTTTGTTTTCCAGGATTTCCGATTATTGCAGGACAGGAACATTTATGACAATGTAGCGTTTGCGCAGAAAGTTGTAGAGGCGCCGAACCGTCATATGAAGCGCCAGGTGCTCAATGTCCTGGATCTGGTTGGTCTGGCGGACCGCCTGAAAGCATTTCCGGGGGAACTTTCCGGAGGAGAGCAGCAGAGGGTTGCAATCGCAAGGGCGATGGTCAACCATCCTCTTTTGCTGCTTGCGGACGAGCCAACCGGCAATCTGGATCCGGTTACAGCCAGAGAGATCATGGATCTCCTTGATCAGGTTCAGAAAAGAGGAACGACAGTTGTAACGGTAACTCACAACAAGGATCTGGTCAATGCAATGGGCAGGCGAGTGATTTCCCTGGAAGATGGACGGATAGAACAGGACGAAGCAAGGGGGTCTTATGATATTTAGACGTTTTTTTTATGGACTAAAAGAGGGAGCCAAGAGTATTTTTCGCAATAAAGTGTTCTCACTCGCATCGATCGGAACAACGATCGCATGTGTGTTTCTAATCGGAGTGTTTCTTGCCGTTGTACTGAACGTACGAGCTACAGTGCATAAAGTGGAGCAGTCTGTCGGCATTTCAGTTTTCTTTGATGAAGGACTTTCCCAGGAGAGGAAAGATCAGATTGGAAAAGAGATCAAAAAGAACAAGGATGTAGACAGTGTTACTTATATTTCCGCAGAGGAAGCGTGGGAACAGTACAAAGAAGAGGTTTTCAAAGGAAATGAAGACCTCCTGGAAGGCTTTGAGGGAGACAATCCCCTGAGCGAATCAGATTCCTATGAAGTAACTTTAAATGAAGTCGCTGATCATGAAGAAGTGGCGGAAACCTTAAAGAAGATAGAAGGCGTCCGGAAAGTGCAGTATTCAGAAATTGCGGCAGAAGGAGCGGCAAAACTGAATTCTCTTGGTACTTATGTAGCCGCCGCTTTGATTCTTATTTTATTCGGGGTTTCTATTTTCCTGGTAAGCAACACAGTTTCCATCGGAGTCACTGTCCGAAAAGATGAGATTGCGATCATGAAGCTGATCGGGGCTGCCAATGGCTTTATCAAAGCGCCGTTTTACATGGAAGGAGTGATCATCGGGATTGCAGGATCTGCGATTCCAATCCTGATTATCTATTTTGGATATCATCACATCATATCCTGGATGGCGGAGAAGTTTTATGTGGTAACTTCATTTATGGAATTTGTTTCAGTCCGTGAGATTATGATGTATCTGATTCCGGCCTCATTGATTGTAGGGCTGGTGATCGGTCTTTTGGGCAGTTCCATAACGATTAGAAAATATTTGAAAGTATAAGAAAGGATGAATATTTTATGCAGAAAAAGAGGGTCTTGCTGGCCGCTGCGGCAATGATGGCGGCATGCTCTTTAGCGACAGGAACATATCGGACAGATATCTGGGCAGAAGGAAGCAAAAATGAGATTCAGAAAAAGACGCAGAAGCTGGAGAATCTTAATGCTCAGATGGCAGATGAGATTGAGCAGCTGGATAAGAAGGTAAGCGAAAGCAATGAAAAGTACGAGAAATATGTGAAAAAGCAGAATAATCTGGAAGAGCAGATCAAAGAGACAAAAGAAGAACTGAAAGAAGCCAAAGAATCCAGAGAAAAGCAGTATGAAACAATGAAAAAGCGGATCAAATTCATGTATGAAAATGGAGATACCGCATATCTGGAAATTATATTGAAATCAGAATCTTTTCAGGAACTGGTTACAAAAGCAGAGTATGTTTCAAAAGTAGCAGAATATGATTCCAATATGTTCAAAAAGCTGAAGAAAACAGAAGAAACCATTGAAAATGCGTCCCAGAAGCTGGAAGAGGACTATGATAAAGTTACAAAACTGGTGGATCAGACGAAGGAAGAGAAAGATCAGCTGGACAAGGTGGTGACGGCAAAGAAAGAAAAGGTTCAGGAATACCAGAAGGAACTGAGTGAGAATGAAGAACTGCTGGCAGTATATGAAGAAGCTGAGCAGCAGGATGAAGATGCAGCTTATGTAGAGGCAGACAGTGCTGCGGCAGTTATAAGCACAGAAAGCGCTCAGCAGAACAGCACATCTGCAGATACAGGCAGCAGTACGGAAACTTCAGCCGGTACAGGCGCTTCTGCAAGTACAGAAAATACTGCGAGCGCTTCCACAAGCACCAGCAGCAAGCCAGGCGCTTCTACAAGCACCAGTAAAAAGCCAGGCGCTTCTACAAGCACCAGTAAAAAACCAGGCGCTTCCACAAGCACCAGCAAAAAGCCAGGTGCTTCCACAAGCACCAGCAAAAAACCAGGCGCTTCCACAAGCACCAGCAAAAAGCCAAGTGCTTCCACAAGCACCAGTAAAAAGCCAAGTACATCCACAAGTACCAGCAGTACAAGTTCCTCCAGTACACTTTTATGGCCGGTACCGTCTCTCCATACGATTTCTTCCGGATATGGATACCGGGTACATCCGGTAACGGGAGTATATAAGCTTCATGGAGGAATTGATATTCCGTGCAGCACCGGAACCACACTGGTGGCAGCAGCTTCCGGAACGGTAGAGGTGGCCGGATACAGTGTTTATAATGGATATTATATCAAGATTGATCATGGAAATGGTCTTGAGACTATGTATCTGCATTGTTCCAAACTTCTGGTTTCTGCAGGTGATCATGTGACCCGGGGACAGACCCTTGCCAAATCCGGAGCGACAGGAATGGTAACCGGAGCACATCTCCATTTCGTTGTGAAGAAGAATGGCAGCTATGTAAATCCAATGAATTATCTGTAAAGGTACATATTTTGCAGGGAAAATGCCAGGGGCAGGTAAGACTCATATGAGTCTTACCTGCCCCCCCCTTACTTTTTGTGTTCCAAATTTGCAGAGTTTTCGTTTTATAATTCTTCCCTGTTGGTTTCGATGACTTTCTGATACCAGTAGAAGGATTTCTTTTTCAGCCGGGCAAAATCACCAGTACCGTCGTCGTAGCGGCGGACATAGATGAAACCATAGCGTTTTGCGTATTCTCCGGTGGAAGCGGATACCAGGTCGATGCATCCCCATGGAGTGTAGCCGATCAGATCGACACCGTCTTTTACTGCTTCTTTCATCTGCTCGATATGGCGGCGCAGATAATCGATGCGGTAGTCATCATTGATGGAACCGTCTTCTTCTATGGTATCTTTCGCTCCCAGGCCGTTTTCCACAACCATCAGAGGGAGACCGTAGCGGTCGTACAGATCATTGAGGCCGTAGCGCAGACCTTTTGGATCGATCTGCCATCCCCAGTCGGAAGTTTCCAGATAAGGGTTCGGTACACCGCCGAGAATATTTCCCTCGCCGCTTTCTGCGTTCGGATCGGCAGACTGGCAGGAAGACATATAGTAAGAGAATGTCAGAAAGTCTACGGTGCCTTCTTTCAAAATCTCATCATCCCCAGGCTGTTTTTCAATCACAATGTTATTTTCACGGAAGAACCGGTTCATATAGGCCGGATAAGCTCCTTTGCACTGGACATCAGAACAGAAATAGTTCTGGATCCGGTTATATTCCTGATTGGCAAGGACATCATCCGGATTGCAGGTCAGCGGATAAGAGCAGGAATAGATCATCATGCTGCCGACTTTGTAATCAGGATCAATTTCGTGGGCTCGTTTTACAGCCTTTGCGCTGGCAAGGAACATATGATGAAGCCCCTGATACCGCTGCTGCGGAATATCCGGCTGATTCATAAATTCCGTCGGATGTTCCAGATCATTTAAGATTCCCTGATTCAGAAGCGCTCCCATAGGCGCTACGGAACTGTTGATTTCATTGAAGGTGAGCCAGTATTTGACTTTTCCTTTGTAGCGCTGGAAAATCGCCTCACAGTAGTTCATAAAGTAATCGATCATTTCACGGCTGACCCAGGAGTTGCATTTCTTAGTGAGGCCGAAAGGAACCTCATAATGAGAAATGGTGATCAGCGGTTCGATGCCGTATTTCAGACATTCGTCAATGACTTCATCATAATGGCGCAGACCGGCCTCATTCGGTTCAGATTCATCTCCATTTGGGAAAATTCTTGTCCATGCAATGGAGAAGCGATAGGTCTTAAAGCCCATTTCCGCAAACAATTTGATATCTTCTTTGAAACGTTCGTAGTGATGAATGGCTTCGTGGCTTGGATAGAAGGTTCCTTCCTGAAGAACCGGAGTGATGGTCTTTGACTGACCGAATTTTCCGCCGGTGCAGATGTCGGCGACGGAAATGCCTTTTCCGTCCGCATTCCACGCGCCTTCACACTGGTTGGCGGCTGTGGCGCCGCCCCATAAAAATCCATCTTTAAAAACTGACATAATCGGTATCCTTTCTGTGTGGCTGGGTTATCTGGTTAATGTTAAAATTTCTTCACCGGCATTGACAGCGCCGGTTTTTGTAAGTTTCAGTTCCTGATAATCGTCTGTGTTGGTCACAATCACAGGAGTGGAAGTGTCAAAGCCTTCTTTTTTCAGGGAGTCCAGATCAAAACTTAACAGCAGATCTCCTTTTTTGAAGGTATCTCCCTGTTTCACATGAGGCGTAAAGTATTTTCCGCCCAGTGATACGGTTTCCAGTCCTACATGGATCAGGAGGGTTGTACCTTGTCTGGAAGTAAGTCCCAGGGCGTGATGGGTATCCATCAGGGTTTCCACAGAACCATCGAACGGAGCGTATACTTTTCCTTCGGAAGGGATCACAGCGTATCCCTGTCCAAGAATACCGGCTGCGAATGTCGGATCATTGACATTTTCCAGAGGGATGGCTTCTCCTGTCAGAGGATTTGCAACTGCCGGCTGACTGCTGGCAGCTGGTTCTGCTGTGTCAGCATCCGTCACAATGGCCGTGTTATCAGAACCTTCGGCAGGGGCCTCATTTTTCGTTACAATGAATGTGAAAATGAAGGCCAGAATAAAGGCGGCTGCGGCAATGATGCATGCGTATATAAAGTTTTGTCCGCCGTCCGGAGCCACAAACTGAACAATGGCAGTCAGGCATGGCGTTGCAAAAGCATATGCTTTTAACTGTACCAGGCCGGTGATCAATCCGCCGATGCCGGAGGCGATACAGGCTGCGTACATTGGTTTCTTTAATTTTAAGGTAACTCCATACATGGCAGGTTCGGTAACTCCCGCAAGCAGTGCGGAAATTCCTGCAGGAAAAGCAATCTGTTTCATTTTAGAATCTTTTGTCTTAAAAGCTACGGCGAATGTTGCTCCTGCCTGTGCAAGGTTGGATGAAAGCATGGCAGGCAGCAGCATGGTATCAAAACCAGCAGAAGCAATCGCAAGCAGTGATGCAGGGACGAAAGCCCAGTGCATACCGGTCATTACGATAAATGGCATGAATCCGGCAAACAGCGCAAGCGCCAGCCATGGAGCAAAGTTGTAAATTCCATTTAATACATACTGGAGTCCATTTCCGACAATCAGTCCGATCGGAGCCAGAATACATAATGTGACCGGAGCAACGATTACAACGATCAAAAGTGGTTTTAAGAAGTTTTTGGACCATTCCGGAGTAATCTTATCGATAAAGATTTCCACATATTTCAGGAGAATCGTGGAGAACATAGCCGGGATAACGGAAGAAGAATAACTTCCGTGGATAACCGGAATCACTCCAAAAAGCCGGGTTGGCGTATCACTTCCAAGGAGGCTGATAATATCCGGATGGATCAGCATAGCTGCAACCATAACAGATAAGAAGGTATTGCAGTTTAACTTTTTGGAAGCCGTGTAGGCAACAAAAACCGGGAGAAAATAGAATGCCGCGTCTCCAATGGCATTAATAATAATGTAAGTATCACTGGTTGTTTCCAATATACCGAGAAGGGATGGCCCCAGAAGAATTGCAAGAACCTTCAGGAGACCTCCGGCAATGATGGCAGAGATCAGAGAAGTCATACATCCTGCGATGAAATCTAAAGCTACATTGACCGGATTCTGCTTTTCTTTTGGCTGATCTGCGGCAGATGAAGATCCCGCAAAGTTTCCTAGTTTTGTAACTTCCTGATAGCATTTGGCGACGTTATTGCCGATAATAACCTGGTACTGACCGCTTTTTTTCATGATTCCCATAACGCCGGGAATATTTTCCACAACCTTGTCATTCACAACAGATTCATCGTTTAAGATAAAACGAAGTCTTGTCATACAGTGGGTAACTGTGCGGATATTGGACTGTCCTCCCAGGTTTTCAATTAATTTCTGGGCAGTAGTAGAATAATCCATAATATAATCCTTTCTTGAAATTTGGTGAATAGTGTCATTTATCAAGAAGTTTTGCCCGCGACGCCGTACGCTCGTCTTGGTTACAAGCCTCATGGATGCCTCATAAAAATGAGGGAATTTACTTAGATTCTCTGGTTAGTTTTTCCACATAAATGATCAGATAAGCACGCTCTTCTGTGGAAATGCTCCGGTGATATTTAAACGTAATGATCGTACTGATTTTATCGACACATTTGGCGGACTCTGGATAGGCTGCTGCAACAGAGTCATAAAGAGTCGGGTCATCCCGGAAAAGATTGCCGGATATGATACGCTGTGTCAGATATTTCAGATGAGTTACAAACCGGTAATAAGGAGTAGGGTCTTCATCCAGATGGATGTTAAAATGGGCTTCCACGGTCCGGATGATATCATTTACAAATTTCACAACCGTTTCAAGATCAGCGGTGCTGACTGCGTGATCTGTGCGGTTATCGATAAAATGAAGGGCGATAAATGCTGCCTCGTCATGTGGAAGTGCATATCCGGTACGTTTTTGAATCAGGTCAATGGCATACAGGCCAACGGAAAACTCAGTGCGGTAGGCACGGCGGATTTCCATGGTCAGCTGATTGGCAAACAAAACATTGCTTTTCAGCCGGTCCAGCAGACCATCAATATGATCTGTCAATGTAAGATGGATGATATCATTCAGAGACAGATCTTTTTCTTTGCAGGCGAAGGATATGATATCTTCCGCCAGTTCAGCGGCCAGAGGATCGGCATTGCTAAGAAGCTGGTCATAGCGGCCTTTTACTTCATCGGAAAGTACAAAGATTTTCTGAGAATCATCACGAGGGAAAAGATCGCCTTGTTTTTTTCGGAATCCAAGGCCAAGACTCATGACAATGACTTCTTTGTCATTCTCATCCCTTGCGATCACCACATTATTGTTCAGTATCTTTTGTATCTTCACGATCAAAACCTCCTAAAAACAAAAAAAACAACACCTTTTCCTATTCATCCTGACAACAGAAAAGATATAAAAAACCCCTGTTCCAAGATTAATAAAAAGGTATTGCCCATTACGGTTACAAACCAACAATCTAATAAATTTTTTATCTGCTGATATTCTAACATGAGGGTTTTTGAATTGCAAGAAAAACTTAAACTTTTATGAATTCTTTGTGAAAACAATCAAATACTAGATAAGTAAGGAAAAGAATCTGTTATAATAAGAACCATTGGAGAAAGACGGGAGGAAAGATTTCATGAAGAAAAGAATTACAAAGATCGTCATAGCGGTTTTGACGGTACTGTGCCTTGCGGAAGGATTTTTTCTGTACCGGGCCTACTGGGGAGCCAGCGATACGATGCGGATGGTTCAGAAAATAAGGAATATTGAAAGAGCCATCCAGACATACTATAAAGGTGATGTCGATGAGGATCAGCTGGAAACTTACACGTATAAAGGACTGGTGGCCGGACTTGGAGATCAGTATTCTGACTATTATTCGGAGGAAGAGTACAAGGAACTGACAGAGAGTACAGAAGGAGTCTACAGCGGAGTAGGAATCACCATGACAAAAGATTCCAGCAGCGGCGAAATTACTGTAGTCAATACGCTGAAGGGAAGCCCTGCTTATGGAAGCGGACTTAAAAAAGGAGATGTTCTTACTAAAATTGGTGATGAAGAAATTGGAAAGAATGCTAATTTAAATGACGTAGTCAGCAAAGTAAAAGGAAAAGAAGGAACGAAAGTTACTCTGACATTTCAACGGGGAGACGATACAAAAGAGTATACATTTACAAGAAAATCCGTAGAAAATCCAACGGTTGATACGAAGATGTTAAGCGGAAACATCGGATATCTGTCAATTTCCGAATTTGATGAAATCACAGTGGAACAATTTGAAGACGGTTTAAAAGATCTTCAGAAGCAGGGCGCCAAATCTCTGATCATTGATCTGAGAGATAATCCGGGAGGACTGCTTTCAGCAGTGGTGGATATTGCCGATGATATCCTTCCGAAAGGAAAAATCGTATATACGGAAGACAAAAACGGCAAAAAGAAATATTATAATGCAGAAGATGATGATCAGTTAAATATGCCGTTATGCGTTCTGGTCAATGGAAACAGTGCCAGTGCTTCAGAAATCCTGGCAGGAGCGATCAAAGACAGAGATGCAGGAACTCTGGTAGGAGAAAAAACGTTCGGAAAAGGAATTGTCCAGGGATTTTATGGTCTGGGAGATGATTCCTATGTAAAACTTACCTATGCGTCTTACTATACGCCGGCAGGGCATAATATTCATAAAAAAGGCATTCAGCCGGATGTTGCTGTGAAGGATAATGAAAATACAAAGACAGATGAGCAGCTTCAGAAAGCGGTTGAAGTGCTGCAGAATGAAGATTAGGAATAAAAAATCCGGGTCTCAGAAAGAGACGCCGGATTTTTTCAATCCCAGCGAAGATAGAACAAACATTCGAAAATGGTCTGTACAATTTAAGACGGCTTTGCTATAATAAGCGAAAGAGAGCGCCTGTACAGGCTAAAAAGGAGAGATTTACATGGATCATTTTGAATTAGTATCAGAATATGAACCGACCGGTGATCAGCCTCAGGCAATCGAAAAACTGGTACAGGGGTTTAAAGAAGGAAATCAGTTTGAGACGCTGCTGGGTGTTACAGGATCCGGCAAGACATTCACAATGGCAAATATTATTCAGGCCCTGAATAAGCCGACACTGATCCTGGCGCACAATAAGACGCTGGCAGCACAGCTTTACAGTGAATTCAAGGCTTTTTTCCCGCACAACGCAGTGGAATATTTTGTAAGTTACTATGATTATTACCAGCCGGAAGCTTATGTTCCGTCTACAGATACGTATATTGAGAAGGATTCATCGGTCAATGATGAGATTGATAAGCTGCGCCACAGCGCTACGGCGGCGCTGATCGAGCGGAAGGATGTCATTGTCGTGTCCAGTGTTTCCTGCATTTACGGAATTGGTAATAAGGAAAGTTATACGGAGATGATGATCTCCCTCCGCCCTGGAATGGTCAAAGACAGGGATCAGGTGATTGACGAACTGATCAATATCCAGTATGTAAGGAATGAACTGGATTTTAAGAGAGGAACGTTCCGTGTCAAGGGTGATGTTCTGGAAGTTGTTCCGGTCTCTACCTTTGAAGATGCGGTGAGAATTGAATTTTTTGGAGATGAGATCGACCGGATCGTGGAGTTTGACATTCTGACCGGTGAAGTCAAAAGAAGTGTGAATTTTATTGCAATCTTTCCGGCGTCTCATTATGTTGTTCCTCAGGAACAGATTGAGCGGGCTATCAAAGGCATTAAGGAAGAACTGGCACAGCAGGTGGAGTATTTTAAAGAGAATGACCAGCTGATCGAAGCCCAGAGGATTGCGGAGAGAACAAATTTTGATATTGAGATGATGAAGGAGACCGGATTCTGCTCCGGAATTGAAAATTATTCCCGGCATCTTTCCGGGCTAAAACCGGGAGAGCCGCCGAATACCCTGATTGATTTCTTTGGGGATGATTTTTTAATGATCGTGGATGAATCGCATATGACCATCCCGCAGATCGGCGGAATGTATGCGGGAGACCGGTCCAGGAAATCTACACTGGTGGATTTTGGATTCCGGCTTCCGTCAGCGCTGGACAACCGCCCTCTGGAGTTTTCAGAATTTGAGCAGAAGATCGATCAGATGCTGTTTGTCTCCGCGACACCGGGGAAATACGAAGAAGAGCATGAACTGCTGAGAGCTGAGCAGATCATACGGCCGACCGGGCTTCTGGATCCGCTGATTGATGTGAGACCGGTCAGCGGACAGATTGATGATCTTTTGGGAGAGATCCGGAAGGAGACGGACAAAGGACATAAGGTGCTGGTAACAACGCTGACCAAGCGGATGGCGGAAGAACTTACAGACTATATGAGAGAAGTGGGAATCCGCGTCAAATATCTCCATTCGGATATTGATACACTGGAGAGAATCGAGATTGTCAGGGATCTTCGAATGGGTGTTTTTGATGTGCTGGTTGGAATCAACCTGTTAAGAGAAGGTCTGGATATTCCTGAGATTACGCTGGTCGCTATTTTGGATGCCGATAAGGAAGGATTTCTCCGGTCTGAGACCTCCCTGGTACAGACTATCGGGCGTGCCGCCAGAAACAGCGAAGGACATGTGATCATGTATGCAGACACGGTGACAGATTCCATGGAAGCAGCCATATCAGAGACCAACCGAAGGAGAGAGATCCAGGATCAGTATAATAAAGAACACGGCATTACGCCGCAGACCATTCAGAAAGATGTCAGGGATCTGATCAGGATATCAGATGATCAGGAAGAGGCTGTGGATGAATACGAAAAAGACATAGAATCCATGACGAAGAAAGAATTAAAAGAGATCATAGAGCGCCTGACGAAGAAGATGAATCAGGCGGCAGCAGAACTGAATTTTGAGGAAGCAGCGAAACTGAGAGATGAATTAAAAGAATTTAAGACAGCATACAGAGATTATGATGAGTAGGAGCAGTGATGAAGAACGAAACCATTCGAATCAAAGGAGCAAGAGAAAATAATTTAAAAAATATCGATTTGGAAATACCGAGGAATCAGTTTGTCGTCCTGACAGGGCTGAGCGGATCCGGCAAGTCCTCTCTGGCGTTTGATACGATTTACGCAGAGGGACAGCGCAGATATATGGAATCTTTGTCTTCTTATGCAAGACAGTTTCTGGGCCAGATGGAAAAACCGGATGTAGACAGCATTGAAGGACTGTCTCCGGCGATTTCCATTGATCAGAAGTCCACCAATCGAAATCCGAGATCCACAGTCGGAACGGTAACGGAGATTTATGATTATTTCCGTCTGCTTTATGCAAGGATTGGAATTCCTCATTGTCCGAAATGCGGAAAGCCGATCAGCAGGCAGACAGTGGACCAGATGGTAGACCGTCTGATGCAGCTGGAAGAAGGAACAAGAATCCAGCTTCTGGCTCCAATCGTACGGGGAAGAAAGGGAGAGCATAAGAAGATTTTCCAGAATGCCAAGAAAAGCGGTTATGTCCGTGTCAGAGTGGATGGAAGTATTTATGATCTTTCTGAAGATATTCCAATGGAAAAAAATAGAAAGCATAATATAGAGATTGTGGTGGATCGTCTCGTAATCCGGCCGGGAGTGGAAAAAAGAATGACAGATTCCATCGAAACAACTTTGAATCTGACAGACGGCCTGATGACGGCAGATGTCATCGGCGGAGAGCCGATCAATTTCAGTCAGAGTTTTTCCTGTCCGGACTGCGGAATCAGCATTGACGAGATCGAGCCGAGGAGTTTTTCATTTAATAATCCATTTGGCGCCTGCCCGGTCTGCCATGGTCTGGGATATAAGATGGAATTTGACCCGGATCTTATGATACCGGATCAGAAGCTGAGTATTGATGAGGGCGCGATCCAGGTATTCGGATGGCAGTCCTGTACAGATAAAAAAAGCTATACCAGGGCGATCCTTGACGCGCTGGCCAGGGAGTACCAGTTTGATCTGTCCACACCATTTTGCGAATATCCGGAAAAAATAAAAAATATACTGCTGTATGGAACCGGCGGGCATGAAGTGAAAGTTCATTATAAAGGACAAAGGGGAGAAGGTGTCTATGATGTTGCTTTTGAAGGAATTATAAAGAACGTAAGCAGAAGATACCGTGAGTCTTCCCAGAGAATGAAGGCAGAATATGAAGCTTTTATGACGATCACGCCATGCGATGCCTGTCATGGACAGCGTCTGAAGGCAGAATCTCTGGCAGTGACAGTGGCGGATAAAAACATTGCGGAAATGTGTGATATGTCCGTAGGTGAACTGGCGGCTTTCCTGGATCAGATGGAACTGACCGAGAGACAGCAGCTGATCGGGGCACAGGTTCTAAAAGAAATCAGGGCAAGGATCGGATTTTTGAATGATGTCGGACTGGAATATCTGACACTGACCCGGGCGACAGGAACGTTATCGGGAGGAGAAGCCCAGAGAATCCGTCTTGCGACTCAGATCGGATCTGGTTTGGTAGGAGTTGCATATATTCTGGATGAGCCAAGCATCGGACTGCATCAGAGAGATAATGACAAACTGATCCGGACGCTGAAAAATTTGAGAGATCTTGGAAATACGCTGATCGTAGTGGAACATGATGAAGATACGATGCTTGCGGCAGATCATATTGTGGATATCGGACCGAGAGCGGGAGAATTTGGCGGAGAAGTGGTTGCGCAGGGAACTGCGGAGGAGATCATGGAAAATGAAAATTCCATCACCGGAGCGTACTTAAGCGGAAGAATCCAGATTCCGGTTCCAAAGGAGAGACGGAAACCAACAGGTTTTCTGAAAGTAGTCGGAGCTGCAGAGAACAATCTGAAACATATTGATGTAGAATTCCCGCTGGGAGTGTTCACCTGTGTGACGGGAGTGTCCGGATCAGGAAAGAGTTCCCTAGTCAATCAGATTTTATATAAAAGACTGGCGAAGGAACTGAACCGGGCCAAGACAAAAGCAGGAAAGCATGATGATATCATTGGATTTGACCAGCTGGATAAGATTATTGATATCGATCAGTCACCAATCGGGAGAACACCCCGCTCTAATCCGGCGACTTACACAGGAGTATTTGACCAGATCAGAGAACTGTTCGCTATGACAAAAGATGCAAAAGCCAAGGGCTATAACAAAGGACGCTTCAGTTTCAATAAGAAGGGCGGAAGATGTGAGGCCTGCGCGGGAGATGGAATCATTAAGATTGAGATGCATTTTCTTCCGGATGTTTACGTTCCATGTGAGGTCTGCCATGGCAAAAGATACAACAGAGAGACCCTGGAGGTAAAATATAAAGGAAAAAGTATTTATGATGTGCTGAATATGACGGTAGATGAAGCATGTACGTTTTTTGAGAATCTTCCATCCATCCGCAGAAAGATTGAGACGCTGAGAGATGTGGGGCTGGGTTACATCCGGCTGGGACAGCCGTCAACAGAATTGTCAGGAGGAGAAGCTCAGAGAATTAAGCTGGCTTCCGAGTTAAGCAAGAGAAGCACAGGAAAAACGATTTATATCCTGGATGAGCCGACAACAGGACTGCATTTTGCAGATGTACACAAGCTGATCGATATTCTTGGAAAATTAACAGAAGGCGGAAATACAGTGATTGTAATTGAGCATAATCTGGAAGTGATCAAGACCGCGGATTATATTATTGATATGGGGCCGGAGGGAGGCTCCGGAGGAGGAACCGTTGTGGCAAGCGGAACTCCGGAAGAAATTTGTGAAGTGGAAGCCTCTTATACAGGGCAGTATCTGAAAAAATATCTTCAGGAAACGCATCCGGCGTCCTGAAACTGAAAAATTCCCGATGGAACGTCCATTGATCTAGAGGATCCGGCGTCCGGTCGGGAATTTTTTTTAATCTTCCATCTGTTTTCCAAGAAAGGAGGCGCCAATCCGGGCCGTTAAAAGATCCTGGTCAGTAAAATTTCCTTCATTGGAAAGAAGGCATACCAGACCGATGGCGTCTCCCTCTGCGATAATGGTGGAAAAAGCAATTTCAGCAAATTCTTCAGGAAAATCTGAAACCAGGGGGAAGAAGCCGGAGTCTTTTTTTGCAAGAATCATCTGTTTTCTGTCGTGAAGGGCGTCTTCGGCCTGGGGGTGAAGTATTTTCCCAAGAAGTTTTTTTCCGTTGGGACCAGCAGCCGCGATTACGGAATCCTGGTCACAAACACAAACTGTATAGGGAAGAGAAGCGGCAACCGCATCTGCAAACTGCTGTGCGGAAGGACTCATTTCTCCGATCGGAGAGTACTTTTTCAAGATAATCCCGCCGTCCCGTTCTGTAAAGATTTCCAAAGGATCGCTCTCCCGGATATGCATAGTTTTACGTATTTCTTTTGGAATGACAATGCGTCCGAGATCATCGATTCTTCGTACAATACCTGTAGCTCTCATGATTGATCCTCCATCATTTTTTTATATCCATAGTATTTGTAAAAAGGTTGGTTTTATACCCAGGATTATGCTATAATATCTCATTAATAGGAAAAAGGAGAAAGAACATGAAGTTTCAAACACAGCTGACAGCAAAAGATATTTTTAAATTTTCCATGATGTACACGTATTCTGGAGCATCAGGAATTTTTTCCATTGTTATGATCATTGTAGGATTTTTTATGTGCATTCGGGGAATCGCTCAGGGCCAGGACTGGACTTACATTGTAACAGGAGCCCTGATTCTTCTGCTTCTTGTAGTGATCAATCCGCTTATTTTATACCAGAAAGCTAAAAAACAGGCCGACACCCATCCTACGTATCAGCAGCCGTCTTATTATACGATGAAAGAGGATGGGATTTTTGTTGAAATTGGAGATGACACAGGAATCATTGAGTGGAACCGTATTATGAAGATCAGGCACAGTTTCGGACTTTATATTCTGTATACCGGGAAACAGCAGGCATTCGTTTTTCCGGATGAAGCCATGGGAAGCCAGAAACAGGAAATCATGAAGTATATTGAAGAACATGTCAGAGCAGCAAGAACAAATCCTGTCAGACAGACACAGAAAGATTCAGGGATTTCCAGATATGCCAAGGCTTCCGGCGAGGCGAAGGAAGAAGAAGGCAAAGAAGAAAAAACGGAAGAGTAAAGGAGATTAGAATGATCATTCAGAGTCATAGCGCAGATGAAACTTTCCAGCTGGGCGAGAAGATCGGAAAAGAAGCGAAAGCCGGGCAGGTGCTTTGTCTGTATGGGGATCTGGGAGTTGGGAAAACCGTGTTTACCCAGGGACTGGCGAAAGGGCTTGGAGTTGAAGAGGCAGTCTCAAGTCCTACATTTACAATCGTAAAAGAATATGAGGAAGGCAGACTGCCTTTCTATCATTTTGATGTCTATCGGATCGGCGATATTGAAGAGATGGATGAGATCGGATACGAAGATTATATTTATGGAAATGGTGTCTGTCTGATTGAATGGGCAGATTTGATCCAGGAAATTCTGCCGGATCATTTTACAAGGATTGAAATTCGGAAAGATCTGGAAAAGGGATTTGATTATCGGGATATAGAGATAAAGGAGATATAGATGAAATTATTGGTATTGGATAGTTCCGGGCTGATAGCCTCCGTGGCACTGCTGGAAGACGACAGACTGATCGCTGAATATACGACAGGAAATAAACTGACACATTCTCAGACTCTTCTGCCGATGCTGGATGAGGTGATCCGGAGAACGTCTTTTAACATGGATGAAATTGACGCAGTCGCAGTGGCAATGGGACCGGGGTCTTTTACAGGACTGCGAATCGGGGCAGCAACAGCCAAGGGGCTTGGACTGGCTCTGAACAAACCGATCATTGGGGTCCCAACAGTGGATGGACTTGCATATCAGCTGTTTGGTGTGAACAGTCTGATTTGTCCGATGATGGATGCAAGAAGGAAACAAGTGTATACAGGATTTTATCGATTCCACGGATCTCAGATGGAGGTTGTGAAAGAACAGTGCGCCCAGAGTGTCGAGGATACATTAAAACAGCTGAAAGAGTATAAAGAACCTGTAATATTTTTAGGAGACGGAGTGCCGGTTTATCGTAAAGAAATCGAAGAGGCTATGGGAACGGATGCAGTCTTCGCGCCTGCCCATGTGAATCGGCAGAGAGCCGGAGCTGTCGGGGCGCTGGCAGAAGTATATTATGAGAAGGGAATGTGGCAGACAGCAGATGCTTTTGCGCCGGAATATTTGAGAAAATCACAGGCAGAAAGAGAGAGGGAAGAGCGGATCCATGGAAAAAGCGAAAGCAAATGCTAGAGAATGGCATGTACACAAAGCTCTTCCGGAAGATCTGGCAATGATCGCGGAAATTGAACGGATTACATTTCATAAACCGTGGAGTCTGGAAAGCATTGAATCATTTTATTACAAAAAGACCAGTGATATTTATGTGTGGAGAGACCGCAATAAGATCAGTGGTTATATTATGGCGGAGCATATTCTGGAACAGGGAGAACTCCAGAGAATTGCGATTGTTCCATTTATCCGCAAGATGGGAATTGGGACATTGCTTTTGCAGGAATTTCGGGAGAGATACCGAAAAATGGGAGTTGAGACCATTTATCTGGAGGTGAGGGAATCCAATCAGGCCGCAAGAAATTTCTATAAAAAGTCAGGATTTGAGGAGTATGGAAGGCGTCCCAAATATTATTCAGATCCAATGGAAGATGCGATTTTAATGTTTTGGGACGATCCGGATCCTATCCATTCATTACCAGTAGAATCAGGGGAAACTTCGACTTATAATGATTCTGGTAAGGAGGAGGAAACTATGATTTGTAATGTTTGTGGAAATAAGATTGACGAAAAAACTGATTTTATAGAAGTAAAAAAAGAGTGGGGATATTTTTCAAATAAAGATACGGAAATACATGAATTTAAGATATGTGAACGTTGCTATGACCGTATCGTAAAACAGTTTGAGATATCTCCGAAAGTAACTGAAAAAAGTGAAGTTTTGTCATAAAGGATGATATATGTTAGATGTATGTTTGTTAGGAACAGGAGGCATGATGCCTCTGCCGTACCGCAGGCTGACTGCGTGCATGACCCGTTTTCAGGGACATAGTCTGCTGATTGACTGCGGAGAAGGAACACAGGTAGGAATTAAAGACCGAGGATGGAGCGTTAAGCCGCTGGATGCCATCTGTTTTACACATTTTCATGCGGATCATATCAGCGGACTGCCGGGTCTTTTACTGACCCTTGGAAATGCGGAGAGAACAGAGCCGCTTCTGATCATAGGACCCCGCGGTGTGGAAAAGGTGGTAAACTCTTTAAGAATCATTGCGCCGGAACTTCCGTTTCCAATCCGGTTTTATGAGCTGAAGGAAAAAGAGCACAGGATCGAGATGGATGGATACACGATCGAGGCATTCCAGGTGAAACATAATGTAATCTGCTATGGATACAGTGTTGTAATTCCACGTGCGGGCAAATTTGATCCATGCAAGGCCAGGGAAAATGATATTCCGATGAAATACTGGAACCGGCTTCAGAAGGGGGAAACCCTGGAAGATGAAAATGGGCGTGTATTGACAAGTGATATGATTTTAGGAAAACCAAGAAAAGGGATCCGGCTTACGTATTGTACAGATACCAGGCCGGTGCCTGCCATTGTCAGACATGCCGCTGATGCAGATCTGCTGATTTGTGAAGGAATGTACGGAGAAGATGGAAAAGAAGCCAAAGCAAGAGAATATAAACATATGACGTTTTACGAAGCAGCCAGGATTGCAAAAGAGGCAGGTGTAAAACGTTTATGGCTGACCCATTACAGTCCGTCTCTGGTACGGCCGGAGGAATTTATGGGGAAGGTCCGTAAAATTTACCCAAATGCCGTCCCGGGAAAAGATGGAAAGACGATAACTTTAGATTTTCAGGAGGAGTAAAGGTACCAATGAGTGAGTGTGTAAAAATACTGGCGGTCGAGTCTTCTTGTGATGAGACAGCTGCGTCTGTCGTAGAAAACGGCCGTATTGTAAAATCTAACATTATTTCATCTCAGATTGAACTGCATAAACTGTACGGGGGAGTCGTACCCGAAATCGCATCAAGAAAACATATTGAAAAGATTAATTATGTAATAGAAGAAGCATTGAAGGAAGCAGGAGAGACGCTGGATACAATCGATGCAATAGCGGTAACTTATGGTCCAGGCCTGGTGGGCGCTCTGCTGGTGGGAGTTGCGGAGGCAAAAGCAATTGCCTTTGCGAAGAAAAAACCTCTGGTAGGAGTCCATCATATTGAAGGACATATCTGTGCCAACTATATTGAGCACCCGGATCTGAAACCACCGTTTCTTTGTCTTGTAGTATCCGGAGGGCATACCCATCTTGTAAATGTGAAGGATTATGTGACGTATGAAGTGATCGGACGTACCAGAGACGATGCTGCCGGGGAAGCGTTTGATAAGGTGGCCCGCGCAATTGGACTGGGATATCCGGGAGGACCAAAGATTGAAGCACTTGCGAAAGAGGGAGATAAAAACGCAATCGCATTCCCAAGAGCAAAAGTGAATGATTCTAAGATGGATTTCAGTTTCAGCGGACTGAAATCAGCTGTATTGAATTATCTGAATCATTGTCAGATGAAGGGAGAAGAGGTTAACAAAGCAGACGTTGCCGCTTCTTTCCAGGAAGCAGTCGTGGATGTATTAAGCGCTCATGGTGTCGAAGCCGCGGTTGAGTTAGGATATAAAAAACTGGCGATTGCCGGGGGAGTTGCGTCCAATCATGCGTTTCGTGAGAAAATGATAGAGCGGTGCAAAGAGGCAGGGATTGATTTTTACTATCCGTCTCCTGTTTTTTGTACGGATAACGCTGCCATGATCGGCGTATGCGGATATCATGAATATATGAATGGAACGAGAAGCGGATGGGATTTAAATGCAGTGCCAGGATTAAAAATTGGCAGCAGATAGGAGTATGATATGCGGAAAAAAGTCGTTGCGATTGTTTTAGCGGCAGGAGAAGGGAAACGCATGGGAAGCGGGATTCCCAAACAATATATGCTGATAAAATCACGGCCTTTGGTATATTATGCCCTGAAGGCATTTGAAAACAGCCCGGTGGATGAGGTCATCCTTGTAACAGGAGAGGATGAGATCGAGTACTGCAGGCAGTACATTGTAGAAAAATATAACTTTCATAAGGTAACCCGGATCGTAGCAGGAGGATGCGAACGCTACGCTTCGGTATATTGTGGGTTAAAAGCTGTGAATCAGGCGGATTACGTGCTGATTCATGATGGTGCACGCCCGATGATTAACAGGGAACTGATCAAACAATGTATTTTAAATGTTATGGAGTACAGGGCCTGTGTCGTTGGAATGCCGAGCAAAGATACGATAAAAATAGTAGATCAGAGAAATTATGCAATTCATACGCCGGAGCGGAAAACTCTATGGCAGGTGCAGACGCCGCAGTGTTTTGAATACAGTCTGGTTATGAATGCTTATCAGAAATTAATGGAGAGCGGAGCGACCAATGCGACAGATGACGCAATGGTTGTTGAGACATACGCAAAAGTTCCGGTAAAACTCATTGAAGGCGGGTATGATAATATAAAGATTACGACGCCGGAAGATGTGAGAATTGCAGGCAGTCTGATGAAGGCAAGAAAGGTCCTGCGGGTGCTTCATCGTATCCATGATAAGGTCATTTATGCCCAGATGCAGGTGTTCAAACGGCATCAAAAAAGAAAAAAATAAAAAATTTGAAAAAAGATGTTGACAAGTATATCCTGGTTTGTTATTATATACAAGCGTCATCGAGAGAGCGACGCAAAAAACAACAGAATATACGCGTGGAGAGGTATCGAAGTGGTCATAACGAGGCGGTCTTGAAAACCGTTTGTCCGCAAGGGCGCGTGGGTTCGAATCCCACCCTCTCCGTTATCATGAATAACAACATGAGATCAACCCTTGGAGAAGTACCCAAGTGGCTGAAGGGGCTCGCCTGGAAAGTGAGTAGGTCGTTAATAGCGGCGCGAGGGTTCAAATCCCTCCTTCTCCGTTGGATATTTCATCCAAAAAAAGTTGAAAAAGTTGTTGACAAGCTGAAAAAGATGTGATATATTAAAATAGTTGCACGAGACAGTGAACAACAACGAAAACAGCTGTGTCGAACGGCACAGAGGAAGAATGAAGATTGACAACTGAACAATAA
>ERZ1090865.37-NODE-37-length-92565-cov-73.609696_pt1 | contig 92565 bp, 82 predicted proteins | sample MGYA00478478_ERZ1090865 | MGnify/ENA primary metagenome ERZ1090865 (study PRJEB33644, sample SAMEA5815715) | chicken gut metagenome | biome: Chicken; feature: Gastrointestinal Tract; material: Caecum | place: Ireland | collected 2019-01-01 | study: A study of the... | reverse complement strand
CTGTGTTTCAATTCTTTCTTACTATTCTGTTGTCAAGCTTCTCGCCGTACCTCTTTGATACAGCCTATTTATAATACTACACCGCACAATTTGTGTCAAGCAATTTTTCAAATATTTTTCAATATTTTTCAATTTATTTGCCATTTTGTCGCTTTTGAGATGAGCAGGCAAGTTGCATCTGCGCCAACGCAAATTCACGGTGCAGTTCCGTCAGAATTTTGGCAAAAACACCCAAACCCTTTTGCGGAACGCCCCCTATTGTACCGCTACTTTGTTTCTTTGGCAACTGTTTTGAAACAAGAAGTATTATTTTTTGAAAATATTGTCGCAACAGAAACATCATGCGCTTGAAAGAGCGGAAAAATTCACCTTTCCCCCACGCAAGTATTTGACAACTTTGTATTGACTTAATTTACCTTATAATGTATAATTGCATTGCAGTAATATGCATAAATTCGGAGGTATGTATGTTTAGAAACCTAACAAAACAAGGCAAAATTGCCATTGCCGTTGTTTGCGCAGTAGTTGTTGTGGTTTTGCTTTTGACAATAGTTATTACCGCTGCCACAAAAGACGCAAACAGGTTCACTTACCAACTTAAAAGTGACGACACCTATGAAATTACCGATATCAAAAACACTTTTCGTGGCGGTTGGTTCAGCAAGGACGAACTCGTGCTTCCGTCTGAATATAAGGGTAAACCCGTAACTTCTGTAAAAAAGATACTCGTCACCTACGCTTGCAAAATCATCATTCCCGAAGGAATCACCACCATTGCCGACGGCGCTTTCATAGGTTGCCGAAACGTTACGGAAATTTCCATACCATCTTCCGTAACTTCAATCGGCTCCAATGCCTTCAACAATTGCAGTTCGCTTACGTCCGTAGTCATTCCCGATTCCGTTACTTCTATCGGTTCCAGAGTGTTTGCGTCCTGCTCTTCCCTTACAAGCGTTACTTTGCCCCAAAACTTGAAATCCATCAGCGAAGGAATGTTTTCCGGTTGCAAATTGCTTGAATCTGTAACCATTCCCGAAAGCGTAACTTCAATAGGAGCAGGCGCATTTTCAGGATGCTCGGAACTTACGTCACTGACAATTCCTGCAAACGTAACCTCTATCGGCGCTACTGCATTCCAGAATTGTTCAAAGATAACACAGTTAACTTTGCCGCAGGGCATAACTTCTATCGGCGACCAGACTTTTTCCGGTTGCTCGGCACTTATCAGCCTGAACGTTCCCTCTAACGTAACTTCTATCGGTAAAGCCGCTTTTGAAAACTGCACCTCTCTTGTTTCCGTAACATTGCCCGTAGGACTTACCGCTATTGCCGACAAAACCTTCTACGGTTGCACCGCACTTACCGGAATGCCAATGCCTACAAGCATAGTTTCTATCGGTTCGGAAGCGTTTGCCAAATGCACGGCACTTAAGAGTATTGTAGTTCCCGACAGCGTAACTTCCATAGGCACAAGCGCCTTCAACGGCTGCACCGCACTTACAACGGCAACTTTGTCCGATTCGATGACGGCTGTTGGCGGAAGTCTTTTTTACGGATGCACAAGTTTGACAGACGTCAACCTTCCCTCTGCCGTTACAGAACTGGGATACAGATCCTTTGCAGGTTGTTCAAAACTTGAAACAATAGTCATTCCGGAAACATTGACAAAACTTGCTTCCAACGTATTTGAAAATTGTACCTTCACCACCGTTACTTTCGAAGGTACAACGCAGCAATGGAACGAAATTGCTTCCGCAAGCGTCAACTGGAATAAGTCCAGCGCCGTTACAACGGTTGCTTGCTCCGACGGAAACGTTACCGTTACCGCAGAATAACGGAAAATTGCAACAAAAAAACAGCCCTCACATTGAGGGCTGTTTTTTTGTGCAAAATGGGTGCGCCGCTTTTACAAAACGGTTTTAATGAAAGTTTCGGTAAAAGAAGCACTTTTCCACCGTCAGGTTGACTGCAAACTCAATAGTTTTCGCAACGCAGTTCAAAGTACGCCTGAGGATGTGCGCACACGGGACAAACTTTGGGCGCTTCCTTGCCTACGTGAATGTGTCCGCAGTTTCTGCAAACCCAAACGCTTTCCGTAAGTTTGACGAAAACTTCTCCTCCCTTTACCGCAGTTGCAAGTTTGTTGTAGCGTTCTTCGTGTGTTTTTTCGATTGCGGCAACTCCACGGAATTTTTCCGCAATGTCGTGGAAACCTTCCTCGTCTGCCACTTCGGCAAAGCCTTTGTACATTTCCGTCCATTCGTAGTTTTCACCTGCGGCGGCATCCAGCAAATTGTCCAACGTGTCGTTGATGCCGTGGAACAGTTTGAACCAAAGTTTGGCGTGTTCCTTTTCGTTGTTGGCCGTTTCCTGGAAAATAGCGGCAATTTGCTCGTAACCGTCCTTTTTGGCTTTGGATGCGTAGTAGTCGTACTTGTTGCGTGCCTGACTTTCTCCCGCAAATGCAGCCATGAGGTTTTGCTCCGTTTTGCTTCCTTTGAGATTCATTTCCGTTACCTCCTGTAAATGAAAGTTTTGTAAAAAAACATCTTACAAAAGTATTGTAAGATGTTTTCAGATGTTTGTCAACTGTTTTTAATAAATAATAATTTTTACTAGTTGCTTTTATTTTACCCACGCCATTGCGCCTTCGATGGAAACGTATTCCGGCCTTGAGGCAATGCGGACGGGAATGCCCAACTCGTTTTGCAAAAACATATCCAAACCGGGAAGTTTTGCTCCGCCTCCGCACACAAAAACGCCTTCGCTTTTGACGGCTGCCTGCAAATCCTGCGGTATGCTGGAAAGCAAACTTTCTATTACCTTTACGTACTGTGTTACAAATTCCACAATGGTGTCGTACAACTCTTTGGAAGTAACGTTGAGCGTTTCCGTTGCGCCGTTTTGCGTGTTTTGGCTTGTTACCGCAACTACGGTTGTATCGTTGGAATACAAACTTGCGCAGTTTGTTTTGAGATATTCCGCCTGATCGGTGGGAACCTTGGACATGTACTTGGAACTCAACCGCCTTTCGATGTTTTCCGTGAGTTGCTTTCCGCCGTAGTACAGCGTGCAACCTGCCACGATACCGTCGCCATACACCACTGCAAGGTCGGTACATTCGTGCCCCATGTCCACAACAATGCCGTTGCGTGTACGGAATTCGGCAAAAAGTTTGACGCTGTCGGCAATGGGAGTTTCCACGAAAGTTACCTGTCTTGCGCCAAGCGCAAGGAAAATGCTTTCGATGTTCTTTTTGTCGCCGGAAATCATTCCGCAAGGCACAACGCAGGTAGCCAAAAACCTGTTGAACACGTTGATGCGTTGAGAAATGAGTCTTTTGATAAGGTAGGACACCAGCGCCTTTACACCCTCCGGTTCGATTGCCGCACCTTCCAAAACGGGATGGGAAATTTTGACGTTCCCCTTTGACTTGGCAAGGCTCAACGCTTCCAGCCCGACGGCGACTATCTGTTTGGAGTCGCTACCGTACGCCACGACGGAGGGAATTTTGTCAATGAAACCGTCTTCTTTCAAACCTGCGGAGATGTATTGCGAGCCGAGATCGAAAACCAATTCGTAGTTTGCCATATTTTCACCCTTTGTAAAATTTAGTCAGTTCCTGCTGAACTCTTTCGGTGGGAAATCCCACAATGTTGTCGTAACTGCCGTCGTAACTTTTCACGAAATCGCATTCCTGTATTCCGTAGGCGCCCGCCTTGTCAAGCGGTAAACCGCTGTCCACGTAGCGTCGGATGTCTTGGTCGGACAGTTTGCGGAAGGTTACCTTGGTTGTTTGGCAAAACGCAACCTTTTTGTCGCCGTAAACAATGCACACTCCCGTGTGAACGCAGTGCGTTTTGTCGGAAAGTTGATGAAGCATACGTATTGCGTCGGAAGCGTCTTTGGGTTTTCCCAAAACCTTGCCATCCAAATCCACCACGGTGTCGCACCCGATGACAACTGCGTCGGCATGTGTTGAGGAAACTTCCGTTGCCTTGTGCGTGGCAAGTTCCGTTGCGTACCGACATGCGTCAACAGCATCGCTGTGTTCGGGGGAAGTTGCCGGTATCACGACAAAATCCGACGTAATTTTTTTCATCAGCACCTTTCGGCGTGGCGAATTGCTTGCAAGAATTATCTTCATTTAACTATTATACAACAACAATAATCTTTTGTAAAGACACATTGTCTACCTGTTTTGCAAGATACATTTGCCTGTGGCTACAATGTTTCAGACGCCCGTTACCTATTGTGTATTGCGTCAATTTCAAATAAGCCGTTTGTTTCTTTATGCTTGCAAAATACAGCGAACGGCAATTTTTACCGTCATTTTTCCGCCCGCATGAAACGTGCGTTTCAGGGGCAACGAGTTTACCTCGAAAAGAGCATTGCAACGTAACCGCAACGCAGTTCATTCCGTTTTTTCGCCGTTGTAGTACCGTTGTAAAAAATCGGTGGCAAACTGTTTGAAGTACACGCTCCAAGCCGTTTCAAAATGTTTCATTTGCGAGTCGAACACCAACTTACTGTGGATTTTTCTTTTGGACAGCGTGTTGTACAGCGAAAGGGAATTTCTGAGCATACGCTTGTCGGTAGTCAGATGATCCCACTCCTTTCCTCCGCAATACACAAAAGCGTGTTGCGGCAGACGTTGTTTGGTACTTCTTACAAAAGCGTCGAAACGCACCTGGTTGAATTCGGTGTAGGTGGAGAAAAGTCCCATTGTTTCGTACGTTTCCTGATACTTCAAGCCGAGGTAGCAACTGATTAGTCCCCCCATGCTGCTGCCTGCCACTGCCGTGGCTTGGCGTGCCTTGTCGGTGTTGTAGGAAGAATCTATCAACTGTTTGAGGGAGGTGGCAAAGTATTCGGCATAGAGTGCGCCCTGTCCGCCGTTGTTGGGACGGCGAGCGTCCGTCTTTTTGGCACGGAAAGCAAAAAAGTTGATTTTCCACGGACTGTACTCCGTCAAACGCAGGGCAGAATCGCATTCCACCCCCACCACTATTGCGGGAAATCCCTTTTGGCACAGTTCGTCCATTGTTTCTCCCACCTTCCATGACGCTCCGTAGGATGTGCAACTGTCGTAAAACAAGTTTTGTCCGTCGTGCATATATATGACGGGATAGGGGGTGCCCTTTTCGCTGTAACCGTCGGGCAGATACACCCAAACCTTACGTTCACGGTTTAACGTAGTTATGTTGACATTGAATGTTTGAATTTGTGACATATTTTCTCCTTGAATTTTGCATGCGACAAGACTGTCGCACTGCAAATGTTGATATCATAAGTTTTGATACGTACAATAACTGCGTACGCCGTTGACACGTTTTTGTCCACCGTTGTGTCGAAAAACGTACCGCTACTGCAAAATAAGCAACTTAACTACAAACAAAACGACATTCGTCTAGCAAAATTCCGTGAAAATATCCGACGAACATTGCAAAAAACGTATTGCTCGGCTCACCCGAACAAACGCCGACAAATTTGCAGACGGAACTGCGCACCGTCAAGATTTTTGTACTTTTCGGCAAGTTTCGCAACGGCGAAGGTTTTTGCAACAAGCGCAATATCCGACACGTAAAATAAATTTTTTGTCGGCATGCCGTTGCGTTGAAAAAACGCCCGAACAAAACCGTGTGGTAACCTGCGTTGAGTTTGAACGTTTTTGCAAGGCAGGCACTTTCTGCAAAAGACTTACCGTACAGGCAAAATTTCACATGACAAAGCAAAAAGTACAAAATGTTTCCATACGGTAACAAAAAACTGCGTCAATCAAAAATTGCTTTTGCTTCGTACAGCAAGATTTTGCACTACCGCTTGCAAGACACAACTTACGCCGACAGCAAACGCCCGTGCACGGCTTTTACCGTAACTTGTGTACATATTCGCAACTGCGCATATCTGCAGACGTTTATTCAGTCGTCAAATTCCCGCAGATGCCCGATAAAATTCATCCCTTCAAAGTTGTGTTGACGCAACACCTCGTACACCGCTATTGCAACGGAGTTGGACAAATTGAGGGAGCGGGTGTCGGCAATCATGGGGATACGCACCGCCTTATCGTAGTTGTCATGCACAAGTTGTTCGGGCAAGCCCCTGCTTTCCCGTCCGAAGACAAGATAAGCATTGTCGCCGTAGGTTACCTGACAATGACACTTTTGCGCTTTTGTGGAAAAATAGAAGTAGTTTCCGTCGGGATGCGCCTGCTGCAACTGGGAAAAACTGTCCCAATAGTGAATTTCACAGTCCTTCCAGTAGTCCAGCCCTGCACGCTTCAACATTTTGTCGCTTGTGTCAAACCCGAGGGGACGCACAAGATGCACCACGCTTCCCGTGGCAGCGGCTGTGCGCACAATATTTCCGGTGTTTTGAGGGATTTCCGGTTCCACCAATACTATGTTAATCATCGGTAACCGTCCTGTAACTGCTGTTTTCAATAAAAAATTTGTTGACCGCCTCTTCCGTAAAGGCAAGACTTGCCGATTGCGCCACCGCTATTACCGTTTGTTTGGCGTTGCGCATGCCTTTCAGATAGAAAGCGACGTGTTTTTTCATTTCGTTGTTGACCACCCTTTCCGGCATGTACTGCAACAGCATGGCAATGTGTTTCTGAATGGTCTGCCACACGTCCATTGTGTAGGGAATGTCGGCAATTTGCGAAAAAACGTAGGGTCGCCCAAGGCCGGCACGCCCCACAGCCACGCCGAATGCCCCTTCCGAAGTCAGTTGCAAATACTGACTGCGTTGCGACACGTCGCCGTTGGCAAACACGGGAATACCGCATTTGACAACCTGCGGCAAAAAGGAATAGTCCGCCTGCCCTGAATACATCTGCTTGCGTGTGCGAAAATGCACCGTTACAAAATCCGCACCGCTGTCGGCGCACATTTTGGCAAAATCGGCAACGCCGCTGCCGTCTTGCACGCCCAGGCGGAATTTTACCGAAAGAGGTTTGTTTCCCACCGCTTTTTTAACGGCGGAAATACATTGCGAAGCCAACTTCACGTCTTCCATAAGCGCCGAACCGTCGCCGTTGGAAACTATCTTTTTGACGGGGCATCCCATGTTGATGTCCACCCCGTCGAATTTTTGCATTTCCGGCAGTTGTACGCACTGCGCCATCACCTGCGGTTCGTGTCCGAAAATCTGTACAAAGCAGGGACTTTTTGAAGGAAAGGTTTTCAGCAACGTGTGCGTGAGTTGGTTGTTCATTACCAACGCTTTTGCGCTTACCATTTCCGTAACCGTCAACCCTGCACCGAAATCGGCGCAGAAACTGCGGAAAGGCGCATCGGTGTACCCCGCCATCGGGGCAAGAATTGTGTTGGCGGAAGCGGAACGGAACAAATATTTAACGGACATTGTGTTTCGCCTCTTGCCAAATTTCGTCAAACTGACTAGCCGAAAGGTCTTTCAACGTGCAGTTTCTTTGTGCCAACAACTTCTCACACTCGGCAACACGGTCGCAGAATTTTTGAGTGGAAACAAGCAACGCCGTTTCGCTGTCCACTTCACAAAGGCGCAACAAATTGACAACGGCAAACAGCAAATCGCCCCCTTCCATTTCCCTTTCGGCGGGGGAAGCCTGCAAAAACTCACGTGTTTCTTCGGCAACCTTGTCCACTGCCTGACTGATATTTTCAAAATCGTACCCGCCTTTTGAGGCACGGGACTGCACCTTTTGACAACGCAGCAACGCCGACATTCCGAAAGGCACGTCCAACACGTTTTGCGCAGTGTTTTTGATTTTGTGTTCTTTGAGTTTCTGACTGTTCCAGACGTCCAACGATTCTTCCGCCGTTTGGGCTTGTACGCTTCCGAAAACATGCGGATGCCTGTCTATCAGTTTGCGACAAAGCGCCGTGTACACGGCAGAAGGTTCGAACTCGCCGTCGTCCTCGGCAATTTCTATGTGGAAAAGCACCTGCATGAGCAAATCGCCCAATTCTTCCACAACGTTGTCGTTGTCCTCCTTTTGCATGGCGTTTACCAACTCGTAGGCTTCCTCGATGGCATTTTTGCTTATGGAAAGGTGCGTTTGCGCCCTATCCCACGGGCAACCGTTTTCGCCACGCAACACGGACAGCACTTCCACTGCGTCGTAGTAGCCGAAAACCTGCCTGTCGGTTAGCGGTTTTGGGGAAATGTAAATTGTGGTGGCGTAGTTGAAACGCTGCTTGCAAAGACTTTCCAACGGTATTTTTTTGAGCGTTTTTCCGCAGGAAAACAGCACTTCCGTGTCGTGGTCGAATGCCTGCAACAACTTCAGCTGCACCTGACTTGCCACGAATTTGTCGTCGACGCTTTTTACCACGGTGGGCAAAGGCAAAACGTACTTTTCTGCGCAAAATTCCTGCGCCGTGTACATGCGAACGCCGCCGCAATCCGTAAGCAGGGCGGTTTGCAAACCGACGCCGTCAACGTGCTTGGCGTCTGTCAAAAGTTGCGCCGTTGTATCGTCCCTGCCGTCGCCGACAACGCAAAAAGCAACCTTTCTTTTTCCGAAAGATTGCAAACGTTGCAAAATAAGGTTGTTGAGTTGGTCAAAATCCTGCGCACGACAGTACAGGTCGTCGCAATAAACGGCGTCGTTGCGCAGTGTCTGCACTGCCTCCGCCACATGGGTAAGTTGCGATTTGACCACTACCACGTCGGCGTTGCGTATCGTTTCCGCACCGTCTGCCGTAAGGTCGCCGCACCGTCTGCCCATTCCCACAACAGTAATCATTTTTTCACCGCCCTAATCTATTTTTGTTTGGCGGGAAGCATGGACATTTCCTCTTTGCTGAACACCTTGAAAAGGGACAGCAATGAAAAGTACACCACTCCGGCAATGGCTATCAGAAGCAACGTGCCAAGCGTTGAGGAAAACACCTGTTGCGCAAACACCACAGCCACGGTAATGAGCAACGTCATGAACATACCCGCCGCCAACGGCTTTACCAGACAGGTGGTTACGTCCATTTTCAATCCCACCTTTACTCTGAGATAAATTATAACACACAACGTCGCAAAAAGATAGCACATTGTTTCGGAAATTGCCGCCCCGTAGATATTTAATTTGTCGTTGGGCAACAAAAGCAGGTTGATGACGGCTTTGACCACTATCGCAAGGGACACAAACACTACCGTGGCGTAGGGTTTACCCACAGCCTGACACACCGAAACGCATGTTTGCACCACGGCAAGAAACACAATGGAAAGCCCCGAAAGGGAAAGAAGCACCGACGCAATGTAAATCTCTTCCTGAGGCAAACTGCCGTACAACAGTTGCAAAATAGGTTTGGAAAGGGCAATCATTCCAAAGGCGCAAGGCAGGGAAATTACAAGGGTGAGTTTCATTGCCGAGTTGAAACTCTGTTGCAGTTTCCGACTGTCGTTGGCGTAGTAGGTTTTTGTTATCGACGGCAAGGCAGACACGGCAACGCCACCCGAAAGGGCAATGGGAAGCCCCAGCATAGAGTTGACGGGTCCCGTCCACAATCCGTACATGCCCGTGGCGTTTGGCACGGTAAGCAAATTTACCACCATCACGGAATCCACCACCTGCGACATCTGCATGGCAAAACCGCCCAACGCAACGGGAATTGCAAGAGAAAAGATGCCGACGCTCAGACCCTTGACGTCCTGTTTGTGCAGTTTTACAGGCAAATCGACGGGATTTTTCTTCCTGTGTACCAAATACACAACGCTCATTATCGCAAGGGAAGAAAACTCGCTGACGGTTATTGCAAGTACCGCACCCATCACCGCTTTGTTGACGTCGGGCATAAATTTGAGCGCGCACAGCAAACCGACGCACAGTTTCACCACCTGTTCCACAACGGTGGTTGCACCCGACGGCACCATGTTCATGTTGCCCTGAAAGTAGGCTTTCAGCACGTTTGTTACCGGCACAAACACAAGAGCGGGGGCAACAATCAAAAACGCTTTTGCCGTTTCGGCATTGCCTTGCGACCGTGCAATGACGTTGGAAAGCGCAGCCATTGCCACGGCGCACAACGCCCCCAAAAGTCCCAAAAGCAACATTGCAAAACGAAACACCTTTCGTCCCTGCTGAAAGTTTCCGATTTGGTTGTTTTCGGCAATAAGTTTGGAAACGGCTGTGGGTACGCCTGCCTGCGCCACCGTCAGAAACAAAATATACGGCGGAAAAACCAACTGGTACAAGCCCATTCCGTAACTGCCAATGATGTTGGTGAGGGGAATACGGTACAACGCTCCCAAAATTTTGGCAAGCAGCCCTCCCAAAGAAAGCACCAACGCTCCCGATAAAAAATTTTCCTTTTTCATACTAGTTATATTATGTTTTGCAGGGTGAAAAAATATCACGCACAAACGTCGGCGTGAAAAAGAGGGCAAAAGGGGACGGCAAACCTGTCAAAACGTTGCGGACAAAAGGCTTTTTTGTGGTGTTGGCGTAATCCAAAGCGTCGGAGTGCAAAAAATACCGCCACGGAAAACACACGTAACGGCACAGTCAAAAAAAACCACGATAGAGAAAATGCCATACACGCAGCCGATTGCCTCACTTAACACGGTTTGAGGGTAATTGAGGCATTTACCCATTGAACAACACAAACAAACGGAAACATCGTTGCAAAGAAAAGTTGCCGTCCTTAAACGGGGTGAATGATAAAAGACAGATTACAAAAAAAACGACTAAAAAATAAACTCGCAAAACAAAACACGCCACACGGCAACAAGCCTGCAAAGCCAAAATGCACCGTTTTGACGACCTACCGACAGGAACACAACCTCAAACAAAAGTCGGCGCAGGAAGGAAGTTACTGCCCTTAAACGGTGGAATTGACAAAAGACAGATTACAAAAAAACAACTAAAAAATAAACTCGCAAAACAAAACACGCCACACGGCAACAAGCCTGCAAAGCCAAAATGCACCGTTTTGACGACCTACCGAAAGAACACAACTGCAAACAAAAGTCGGCGCAGCAAGGAAGTTACCGCCCTTAAACGGGGAAACAAAAACAAACTGCAAAAAAGGCTGTGAGAATTCACAGCCTGAATTTTTACAAAAAACAATACGTCAAACAATCACATTTTTGCGTGCAAAACGCACCGCCACGGCACTTCAAGCGCCTGTCTTTGTCGTTGAGGCAAATGCCGAAAAACAGGCAAAAAGCGTAATTGCAAAAACCTGCGACGAATGGGAAACCATAAGGCAACACCGTCAAATTGTGCAACTTTTGCCACAAAAAGTCGATACGGTGGTGAAAAATCTGTTTTTTGCACGCAATGAAACAGGCGCAGACGTTGCCTGCCTATTGCTTTGCAAGCGGATAACCTTCCAACGGGGTGTCCTCTTCGTAGTTGAACCAGGGATAGTTTTGCCACTTACCGCCGTTGGTGCGGTACACCTCTTCCACTGCCAAGTGCCACTTGGTGCAACTTAAAGTGTCGGGAACAAAGTACAAAAATTCTCCGCTGGCGTAGGTGTAGAAGAAACTTGCATCCACGGGGAAAAGCAGGGTGTCCACAAGGTTGCCGGCAACAAACACACTGAAAGGTTTGCCGTCTCGGGTTCCTTCAAAGGAAAGTCCGCTTTTGTCGAGGCGAAGTGTACCCTCTCCCACAATGTAGCCTATCGCCTTGTTGGGAATGTAGCCGTACTTTGGCATAGTGCCTATCTTTACATGTTCCTGTATGCAAAAATCGCTTTGCTACACTTCTTTTCGCACGGCACGGCGTTGGTCGTCAAACCACACACGCAAATTTTCCGGCAATACGCTTCCTTCAAATGGAACGAGGTTGTACCTGCTGTCCAAAGTGCCGCCGTTGCCGCATTTGAGACACTTGATTTCGCACCCTTCCCCCTTCATTTGCATTTCCGCTCCGCATTTGGGACATTTGTACATCAACTGTTCCAGATTGTTGGCGTACCCCCAGTTGCATTTGTAACTGTGCTGACGAGTTTTGTTCCACTCGTAGTCGTCGGTGAACAGCGCTTTGTCCAGTTGCAGTTGAATTTCCTGCTCCGACATGTTGCGCAACTGTTGCGGCGTGAACAGTTCGTCCAACTCCACTTCCACCTTGCCGTATCTTTCCTTTACGTCAAATTTGGGACTTACAAAGTAACCTCCGTGAATAAGCACACGCAACACCGTGACGCCAAAATGTTTCAGCATTTTTCCGCTGCCGTTTGCGCTGGGTTGCTGTGCACCCGATGCGGTGCTCATTCCGCAAGGGAAAATGCACACGCAGCCGTTTTTCTCCCTTTTGAGAATTTTTGCCATGCCTTTGATGGTGGTCAGGTCGGGTACAAAATTTTTCTTGGGAATGACGTGCGCAATACGAAACACTGTTTTGAGATGACTGCGGTGAAATTCGTTTTCCGCCGCCACGAAGTTGATTTTTCTGCCCTTCATTGCGTAATTGACAAAAGCGTAGTCCATGCGTGAAGCGTGGTTTGCCACCACTATCACAGGCTGATTGGCGTACTTTTTCACATCGATGTGTCGGAAAATTTCCACGCCGCACTTTTTGTAGTACAACATTCTTGCAAGAGCGTCGAAAAACTTTTGCACCAAAAAATTGGGCTTTTTGATTTTCAGCGTGCGTACAATTTCATTTGTCGTTTTTTTCACGTTTTTACCCTCTTTTGTGAACTTTTTTACATTGTACCACTTTTTTACGCAATTTTCAATAAATTATTAAACATTTGTTTACTTTTGTAAATTAAAGTGCAAAATTACCCCAAAAGTAAACAACTTCGCCCTGCAAGACTTCAACAAAAAAGCCCTGCGACATGCAGGGCAAAAAAACAATTTGACGGAAATTTCCGTTGAAACGACTGTCGCTTTGAAACTGTTGCGCAGATAAAAACAAGTTGCTCGGCAAACATCCGACTTTGAAAAAACCTTCGGGACGATTGTCGAAAACTGTTGCACGCCCCTTTGGTTTTGTGAGGTACAAATCTTTTTGCAAGTTGTTGTTTCCAGACATTTCCTGCGCTTTGTCCGCAAAAGAAAGAAAATCTGCCGTTTGTTGCAGTTACAGAGCAAATGTACAGGCAAAAGGACTTTTCAGAACTCCGAAGCCTCGGGGAAACAATGCTGTTGGGTGGGGGAAAGCACACGGAAACCTTCCGCACGCCCCTTGCAACAACGCAATCCGAAACGTATTTCTCGCAAAGTGAAATACAGTTTGAAAGATTTGAGGTCGTTTTTTGTGAATTGCGACTTGTGGCAGGCAATGGCTTCAAGATGCAATGCCGACGTTTTTCTTACGCCAACGTAACAGTTGGGTTTGTGCGTGTAGTAGTAGGCAATGTTGACGTCGGAAAGGTTGCCTATCAGCCCAAGGCGTGCCGTTAATTGTTTCCACCCAGCACGGAAAACGCTTTCCGTTACTATTTTGCCGACGTTGAGATGATCGGGATGACACTCGCTAGGGACGGTGTAATCGGGACAAAACACCATTTGCGGACGCACTTCCAACATTACCTTTACCACGTCGTGCATTACCTTGGAAAAATCGTAGTCGTTGCCGTCGTTGTAGGGCAGAAAACGCACGTCGGAAACGTTGAGCATTTTTGCCGATTGCAACGCCTCTTCACGGCGCACACGCACCAGTTCTTCCCCCTGCAAATTTTCGTCCACGCTTCCCACACAGCCGTTGGTAACAATCAGAAAGGTGATTTTCTTACCCGAAGAGGCAAGTTTCGCCACGGTGCCTCCGCACGCCACCTCTATGTCGTCGGGGTGCGGACCTACAAACAGAAAACTGTCCAATGCCTCTATTTTGGGCACGGGTACTGCTTTTTTCAACAGAGAAAGTATCATTTTTGCCACCTCTGCAAATGTGCGCATTTGTTCATATCGGCAATTTTTACTTGTGCACTGAAAAACCGCCCATTACACTTGCACAAACATTGTACCACACGTCAAAAGCGTTGTAAACGGGCATTTTGACATGGCGGAAAATTTGACTTTCTTCACCGCTTTTACAACGGCAAACCTCAAAAACGGTACAGGACGAAAATTTTACATACTTTACGCAAAATTTGCAATGAGCATTACACACCTATTGCTGAAATTACCTGATAAACAAAATTTATGTAACGCAAAACGCCGAAAACTGCACGGTTTTGCTTCATTTTGTGCCATACGGTACAAAAATTTCCGCACATACTGAAACGTCGATTAGCGTTGTAAACGGGCATTTTGACACAGCGGAAAATTTGACGTTCTGCACCGCTTTTACAACGCCAAACCTAAAAACAGCACCCAACAAAATTTTTCGCCCTTTGAGCAAAAATTTGCAACGCAAATGTGTTTTATTTCTTAAACTGCCTGATAAACAAAATTTATGTAACGCAAAACGCCGAAAACTGCACGGTTTTGCTTCATTTTGTGCCATACGGTACAAAAAATTCCGCACCCAATCAAACTTGACATCTTGCAAGCAATTTTTTAATTTACTGCGTTTGCATGCAATGCGTAAAATGTTGCGACAGTTACGCTTTGATGACTGTCCGTCCAGCAAACTTCACGTCTGCAAAAAAACGCCCGCAAGGCTTGCAAAGCATTTGCAGACGTTTTTTCTTTTGACATTTCAAAAACAAAAACCCCGAAAAACTCGGGGTTGTTTTGTAGAGATTTATTCCGCTTCTTCCTCTTTACTGAGGTCCAAAGCCGATTGCAGGTCGTAGGTGAGTTTGTTTTCTTTGAGGAACTTGTCAAACTCGTTTGACTTGACTATCTTTGTGGGATAGTAGGCCTCTTTCAACGCATCCAGCGCATCTTCCAGCATATCGGAAGACTTTGTTTCAAAGTAGGTCTTGAATGTTCTGTATTCCGGCGTTGTGCTGTTGAGAAGGTTGGTTTCAAAGTCGAAAGTCTGAGCCTCTACCTTGGCGCTGTAATACACAATGTGTACGCCGTAGGTGGAAACAGCCACTCCGTAGTAGCCACCCGTTGCGCCTGCTGCTGTTGCAAGGTCGTAAGCCACGTTTGCAGCGTCTACAAATTCCTGCACCCAACTGGATGTGTAACTGTCGGGCACTTCACCAACACGCACTACGTAGTCGTACACCTTGGAATGCTGTGCCGTGTCGGTGTTGTACTGTTTCATAAGTTCAATCACAGTTTCGTCGGCAGTTTTACCCTGCATGGGTATCACTTTTCCGTCGGAACCGAAGTAACTTCCCAAAGCGCCGTCGGCATTTACAACTACGTTGCCTTGGTCGTCGGTGGTGAAGATGTTTTCCACCTTGACGTTTTCGCCCTCTCCGTCCTGATGCAGGAAGTCCTCGGCAACAACTTCTGCGGCAAACTCCGTACGTTTTGCAATGTAACGGGGGTCGGTGTCGCTACCCAACTGCTTTTGCAAGTTGGACAAAACCGTCTTCTGCTCGAAAGTGAAGGGGATGAGAATGTTCTTCACAAAGATGTAGTTGTATCCCTCGGGTACGGTGTAGATGTAACTGGAATCGGTGAGCCCTTCGATGAAACTTACAAAATTGCTGTTGATGTTGAAACTTGCCGTCTGGTTGGCTTTCAACTGTTCGTAGGTGCTTGTAAGTTGGCTTATCGTTTCCTGCAAATCTGCTCCGTCGATTGCCTGGTACACGCTGTAATCGTACTTGGTGGTGATTACCGACACAATGAAGTCTTCGATTTGTCTTTCGATGAGCGTTTCCAAAGAGTATTCGTAACTGTTTTGAACGTTGTCACGATACTGCTTCAAAGCGTCCTGCTGCCACTGCTTGTACTGCGTGAAGGTGATTTTTTCCTCGCCTTCGATGCGGTCGTTGATTTGGTCCAGCATTGCCTGTGCATCGCTTTCCGACTGATAGACGTATTCGTCAACGGAAACGTTGTCAAAGGTTGCAATGCCGTTGTAGTAATCGGCAAAGTACTCGTCCATGTCTTCGTCGACAAAGTTTTGACGGTACACATATTCGGAATAGGTGTCGCAACCGCTGAGGTCGTCATATTCGATGAAATCTCTTGAAGTGTCTTCCTCTTCCTTGTCGTTGAGTTCGTAGTCGTTTTTGATGTAGCCTTCCACAACGGAATCCAGCCCCGTGAACACAATGTGCTTGACGTATTTAACGGAGAATGCGTATTCCTCGTCGTCAATGTACTGCTGATTGGCAAAATCGGTGCCTGCATGCGTGTAGGTGGGCACGTTGGGCGTGGTCTTGTAGGCGTCCAACTTCATGTACTGAGTGTACAGCGAAGTCATTGCGATGTCGAACACATCGTCCACAGTGACGTAACCTTGGCTGATGTAACTGTAATAGCTGTTGTAGTAATTGTTGAAGGTGTCGATAATTTTACCGATAGTTATTGTTTCGTTTCCTACCTGTAATGCTGCCGTGGCACGGTACTTCTCGTTGTTTCTGCTGAACACGCCGCATCCGGAAAAGATGCTGAGTACCATTACCGCCACCAACAGTAAAACCAGTACTTTGCTGACTTTCTTCATCTTATACTCCTGATAAAATTGTGTTCGCATTTGGGTACACGAACACTCATACTCGAATATTATACATTTATCTGTGATAAATGGCAAGCAATTTGCGATTATTTGTGCAAGTATTATTGACTTGACGTGTGTAAAGGCAAATTTCAAAATGCCTGACGCTACAAAATTTTTCTCTTTGAAAGGTAATTTGCAGCCCTGCGGACGCCATTTCGCCCTTGACGGCACGCCGAAGAGGCATTTGAAAAAGCAAAAACGCCCATAGGCAAAGTTACCAAACAGTCATTTTGGCAATCAAACAAACGGCTGACGGCAAAAACGGCAATGTCCTTTGCAGGCACTTTGTTGCAAAGCCTGCCGTAAAGTGCCGCTGCTCTTACAAAGATTTTGATTTTTCGGTTTTGTCCGTGTGGCGTCAAATTTGCCTAAAAGACTACTGCAATTTCACGAGGAAATCTTCTATCGCCTGCAAAAGACGGGATTTTTGCAGATAGTCGGTGGAAGCGAACACTATGCTGTACCCCGAAGAGGAGGCGGAAACCCTGTCGCCGCTTTCGGCAAGGGCGTCAAACACCTTTTTGTTGAACATGGCATCTCTTTCCACAAAGGTTATTTCGCCACGTCCCGGTTTTACCGAAACTTTGCACACCTTGGCGTTGTGTGCAAGCAATTTGAGTTTGGCAATTTTCAGAAGGTTGTCCACCTGGCGTGGAATGGCACCGTAAATTTCCTGCAACTGCGAGCGTGTTTTTTCCACGTCTTCCACCGCTTTGCAAGAGGCAAGTTGCTGGTAGAAATCCATCCTTTCCGACTGAACGCTTATGTAATCGTCGGGAGCGTAGGCTTCGATATCTATTTCCAGATCGGTGGTGAAGGTTCTTTCCTGTTTTTCGCCACGCAATTCCGCCACCGCTTCTTTGAGCAGACGTGCGTACATTTCGTAGCCCACTTTCATCATGTGGCCGTGCTGTTCCCTGCCGAGAATGTTGCCTGCGCCACGAATTTCCAAATCTTTCATGGCAATTTTGAAGCCGCTGCCCAACTCGCTGTATTCCGTGATGGAAGACAGACGCTTGTAGGCGTCGTCATTGAGAATTTTGTCCTGCCTGTACATAAAGTAGGCGTAGGCAAGCCTGTTGCTTCGCCCCACACGTCCACGAAGTTGGTACAGTTGCGACAATCCCAACCTGTCGGCGTCGCACACGATAAGCGTGTTGGCATTGGGAATGTCGATGCCGTTTTCGATGATTGTCGTGCATACAAGCACATTGCCCTTACCCTCGGAAAAGGCAAAAACGGCGTCTTCCAACACGTTTTCTTCCATCTGACCGTGCGCAACGATTATTTTGGCTTGCGGCACAAGTTGCGACAGCCTGTGTGCAAAGGAATCGATGGACTGCACCCTGTTGTAAACGCAGTACACCTGTCCGCCACGGGCAAGTTCACGAGTAATTACGTCGCAAATCAAAGCGTCGTTTTCCTCCACCACGAATGTTTCCACCGCCATTCTTTCCACGGGAGGAGTTGTTATGGTGGAAATGTCCCTTATGCCGGAAAGCGCCATGTGCAATGTGCGAGGTATCGGCGTTGCCGAAAGCGTAAGCACGTCCACCGACGTTTTGAGCGCTTTGATTTTTTCCTTGTGTTCCACGCCGAAACGCTGTTCCTCGTCCAGAACAAGCAATCCCAGCCTGTAAAAATCCACGTCTTTGGAAAGCAGACGGTGAGTGCCGATGACGATGTCCACCTTTCCGTCGGCAACAGCCTTGACGATGGCTTTTTGTTGCTCCGCCGTGCGGAAACGGTTCAGACATTCCACACGTATGTCAAAGGGCTTCATGCGTTGCAAAAATGTTTTGTAGTGCTGTTCGGCAAGTATTGTGGTGGGTACCAGCACCGCCACCTGATAGCCGTTGGACACCACGTCAAAGGCGGCACGCATTGCCACTTCCGTTTTTCCGTAGCCGACGTCCCCCACAAGAACTCTGTCCATAATTCTGTCGGAGGTGAGGTCTTTGGTTATTTCCTGCTGACAGCGCAGTTGGTCTTCCGTCGCCTTGTAGGGAAAGTACTGCTGAAATTCCTCTTCAAGGTAACTGTCGATGTGGTAGCGGAATCCCCGTGCCTTTTCCCTTTCGGCGTGCAGTTTGAGAAGGTTGACGGACATTTCTTTGATGCCGGATTTTACCTTGTTTTTAACTTTGGCAAAATCTTCACCGCCGATTTTGGAAAGGGGCGGATTTTCTCCCCCGCTGTAACGGGACAGCATGTCGGAAGCGTCTACGGGCACGTACAACCTGTCGCCGTGGCGATACATTACCACAATGTAGTCCTTAACCTCGCCCGTGGGGGAAGTTATTTTCTGAATCCCCTCGCACAAACCTATTCCGTGAATGTCGTGCACGACGTAGTCGCCCTTTTCCACCGACAAAAACGCCTGTTTTTTTGCTTTGTGCAGCGTCTGACGGGAAAGCCCCCTGCCTATATCCCTTGTGCCTATTACCGCAAGTTTGTTGGTGTGCGACACAAAACCCTTTTCCACACCTATGGGTAAAATGAGTCCGTCGGCAAGGTTGGGCGTCAATTTTTCCGCCTGTTTGACGTAGACGCCTTGTTGCGCCAACTTGTCGGAAACGGGGCGTACGCCGTCGCTGCCGGCAAAAATTACCACTTCGTACCCTATCTGACGCCAATTTTTTATGTCCCTTGCAAGGGCATCTTCCGAAGAAGCGTAGTTGGCAACGGCGCCCGTTTTGAAATTGTGTATTGCCTGCGGACGGAAAAAGGGTGTGTCGTAGGGCAACGTCTGCAAAGATATTTGCGGAAAATCCAGTTGAAACAGCGTGTTTCTGTCGGCAAGTGAAGCAAAGTGGGCGGGAAGTATTTCCCCCGCACGGGTGAGATTTGCCACACGCTGGTTGTGCTCGTTGTACAAAAAGTCCACACGGTTGTTGAGCAGTTTGGGCTCGTCCCAAAACACCACCGTGTCGCAGGGAAGGTAGTCGGCAAGGCGTGAGGACTGCAAAAAGGGCGTCAGCCAAACGGTGTCGGCAACCTCGTCGGAGGAAAGGGCAATGTCGTCCAGAATTGACTGCAAACGTGTTTTGGCGTCGGGCGAAACTTTGAGCCTGTTGACAAGTTTTTGCACGTCGGAAAGTTTCTTGACGGGAAAACCGCTTGTGTCGTACAGCGGATACACTTCCACCGACTGCACGTCGGATACCGTTTCGCCCACCGATTTGATACTTTCCGCCAAATCGTCGAAAAAGTCCACACGGAAACGCTTGCCGAAGGGCATCATTATTTCCAGAATGTCGCCACGCAACACAAATTCGCCCTCGGCGGAGATGCCCTCTACACGACGGAAACCGCAACGCACAAGTTTTTTCACCACCTGCGCAGTGTCGTAGTGTCCGCCGCACTTCAATGTGAAACAGTCGTTTAGAAACTGCTCTTTGACGGGCAGAAACTGCATCAACGCTTCCACTGTGGTAACGGCGCATTCCGCACCGTGCAACAAAGAGTACAAAGCGGCGTTGCGCTGATATACGGAATTTTTGGAATTGCTTTTTTTGTACAGCAACACGTCGTCCTTGACGGGAATAAACACGGTGTTTTCCGACAGAGCACCTACCGTGCGCAATACCCGTTGCGCCTCGACGTAGTCGGAAGTAACGTACAGCGAAAACCCCAAAACGTTTGCCGCAATGAAGGGTTTTTCGCTCGGTTGCACGCCAAAAGCCGTGATAAAATTTTTATCACGGGTATCTGCCAGCAACTTTTTGTACGCCTGCGTATTTGTAAGTCTGTCGAAAAAGTACATTTTACGCCTTCAAAACGTCTTTACCGATAAAAACGTTAGTTAATTATACCACAAAAACACGCTCTTGTAAACTGCGGTTAAGACATTTACACCGCAACGCTTTTGTGATATAATGATTTGCAAGGCAAAACGCCAAATAATGCAAACTCAGGCGGTAAAAAATGTATCTTGTTGTGGGACTCGGCAATCCCGAAAAAAAATATCTCAACACCTGGCACAACATGGGTTTTATGTGCGTGGACAGGTTGGCAAAAAAACTTGAAGTATCTTTCGACAAGGCGGAATGTCGCTGCGTAACGGCACACGCCCGTGTCAACGGCGAAAAGGTGATTGTGGCAAAGCCACTCACCTACATGAATCTTTCCGGCGAAGCGGTAAGCGAACTAGTGCACAAATACAAGGTGGAAAGGGGGCATCTCATCGTTGCATATGACGACATAGACATACCCTTGGGAAGCGTACGCATACGCAAAGAAGGTTCCGCAGGCACGCACAACGGCATGCGCAACATAATAAAAATGATTTCCACCACCGATTTTCCTCGTGTGAGAATAGGCACAGGCAAGCAAACGCAACTTGCACTTGTGGATTTCGTACTGTCGCAACTGACGGAAGAGGACAAAAAAATTGCCGACGTGGCGTTGGACAACGCCGCCGATGCATTACTGCAATTTGTTGAAGGCACGGACATAGACATTGTGATGCAAAAACACAACGTCAAAGCGTCCGCTTGCTGAACTGCGGAAAAATGACTGCCGACGCACCCAAAAAGTACAAAAAACATTGCAACGGTGTGGAAAAAACGTGCAAAAACAAATTGTTTGCCAAATTTCCCCGACTGACAAAAACAATGCGCCTGCATTTTTGCACAGCGCATTTTTTGTTGCAATTTGCATTTTGCCGTCTGATAAAGACCGCCGGAAAACGCCGTGCAACAACACAAAAATATATCGACAAACACACACTTCAAAAGGGTGTAAAAAAGACGCTTACCGCAAAGATAAGCGTCTTTTTCAGCGAGTTTACAGATAAGCCTTAGCGACAAAGTTTTTCGACAAGTTGCTCAATCTGCTGTTTGTTTTCCTCCGTCATGGAAGAGCGTATCGTTACCGTCCCCACCGTGTTGACGTTTTTGCTGTTGGCAAACATCGTTTCCAACACCTTTGCAGCCATGGGCGCCCAAGAACCGTTTTCTATTATCGCAAGGGTGCGGTTTTGAAAGTTTCTGTCGGTGAGAGAAAGCACGAAATTGCGCATAGGCGGAAACACCTGCATGTTGTAGGTGGTTGTGGCAAGCAGAATTTTGCCGTAGCGGAATGCGTCGGCAACAGCTTGCGAAAGGTCGCAACGTGCCAAATCGTGCACTACCACCTTCTGACCGCATTTTTCCAACAATTCTTTGGCAAACAAAGCCGCCTTTTCCGTGTGTCCGTACACAGAAGTGTAGGCTATCAGCACACCGTCGCTTTCCACGCCGTAGCCCGACCACACGTCGTACATTTTCAGACAATGGGCAATGTTGTCCGTCAAAACAGGACCGTGCAACGGACATATTGCCTCAACGGGCAGTTGCGAAATTTTTTTCAGCAACGCCTGCACCTGTACGCCGTACTTTCCCACAATGCCGATGTAGTAGCGACGAGCCTCGTCGTCCCAAGACTCGTTGCAATCCAATGCACCGAATTTTCCGAAAGCGTCGGCGGAAAACAGCACTTTGTCGGTGCTGTCGTAGGTTACCATCACTTCCGGCCAATGTACCATGGGCGCAAACAAAAATTGCAGGTTGTGTTTGCCCAGGCACAACACCTCGTTGTCCTTTACTTCCTGCCTGTTGAAACACAAACAGCCGAAGTAGTTGTTGAGCATGGCAAACGCCTTGCTGTTGGACACCACCGTGGCGTTGGGAAACGCTTCCAGAAAGTTAACAATGTTTGCCGAATGGTCCGGTTCCATGTGCTGTACCACCAGGTAGTCGGGCGTGCGTCCCTTCAACTCTCTGCGCAGATTTTCCAGCCATTCGTTGCCGAAATCTTCCTCGACAGAGTCCATCACGGCAATTTTTTCATCAATTATTACATAGGAATTGTACGCCATGCCCTTTGGCACTTTGTACATGCTTTCAAACATATCCAGGTTGTGGTCGTTTACGCCCACATATCTTATGTCTTCCGTTACTTTCATACCAATTCTCCAAAGTGATTATTTCTGACTTATTATCTCACAATTTGCCTTTGTTGTCTATTATTATTGACATTAAAGGCAAATGTCAAAAGATAATTTTGCCACGCCGTTAACACGATTTTTCCGTGCTTCTGCATGCAAAGCAACTGCTCTGCACCACCTTTTTCAAAATAAAAAATTGTTCAACTGCTTACACAAATTGCCAAACGGTATTGACTGCGCCCCAAAAACTGCCCTACCCGCCGAAATTTCGCACCAAATTTACATTTTCCGTGATTTTTTAATGCAAAACACAAACTATCCCGTTTTGCAACGTTTACGTACCTGCCCGACGCTTGTACGAATTTGACATATTAAAGCGTTTTGCCCTGCTTAACGCAAGACAAACGCACAATTTTTTCGTGCCTTTTCACCCTCAACAGAGTAACGAAAACACGCACAAAAACAGCGAAAAGCATCACGCAAAACAGTTTTGAAGACAATGCCTGCCTACAATACTTTGACGGAACACGCCAAACGCTTTCGGACAAACATTGACGTCTGAAAGCGGTTTGTGTTTATTGTGTGTGCAGAGTAAGGAAAACACGTAAATATCGCTCCAAAGGGCGTACACGCCCTCAAAACGGCAAAACAACCTCTCAATTTTCGTGCCTTTTCACCCTCAACAGAGTACGAAAACACGCACAAAAACAGCGGAAAGCGTCAAACAAAACAGTTTTGAAGACAATGCCTGCCTACAATACTTTGACGAAACACGCCAAACGCTTTCGGACAAACATTGACGTCTGAAAGCGTTTTGTGTTTGTTGTGTGTGCGCAGTTAAGGAAAACACGTAAATATCGCTCCGAAGTGCGTCCACGCCCTTAAAACGGCAAAACAAGGCAAGAAATTGCGTTACAACAAAAAGTATTGAAATTTTTCTGCGATATTTCGCCTTTTTTACAAAAAATACCTTGTGCGTGCCGACAAACGCAAAAAAGCAACAAAAAAGCACCTGCAAAACAATGCAGATGCTTTTTGTAATTGTTAAACTTACAGAACAACGATCAAAGCCATTTCCGCTGCGTCGCCACGGCGTGCATTCATCTTGTAGATGGCTGTGTAACCGCCCTTTTGTCCCTTTTCTTCGGCAATTTTGGCGAATTTGGGAGCGTAAACGTTGAACAACTTTTCGATGAGGGGGTGTCTTACCGTCTTGGTACGGACTTTGTATTCCAAACCCTTTTCCTTGGGAAGACGTGCTTCCTTGAGGTCGGCAAGGTTAGCCATGAGGGTACGTCTTGCGGCAAGTTTGTTTGCGCCGTCGTTGACAACCTTCACGGTGGTTTCCTTTCCGTTGACAATCTTGGTCTTTTCCACTTCAACTGTGTCGTTGTAGGTGTTTACAGCAAGGGTAATGTATTTTTCGGCAAGTTTTTGCACTTCTTTTGCACGGGCTTCGGTTGTTTCCAACTTACCGTTCCACAAAAGTTGCGAAACTTGGTTTTTCAACAGCGCCAGTCTTTGATCTGTTGCTTTTCCTAATTTTCTTTGTGCTGCCATATTGCAATTCTCCTATTCATCCTTATTTCTCAAAGACAGACCGTAACTTTCCAACTTTGCGATTACTTCGTCCAGCGATTTTCTGCCGAGATTTCTCACTTTGAGCATGTCGTCTTCGCTCTTTTTGGTGAGGTCTTCCACGGTTTGTATTCCGGCACGCTTCAAGCAGTTGTACGAACGTACGGACAAGTCCATATCGTCAATGTTCATTTCCAACACTTTTTTGTGATTGTCGCTTTCACGGGGAATCAAAATGTCCCTGTTGAAGTTTTCGGAAAGATCCACGAACATTTTGATGTGGTCTTCAATGATTTTCGCTGCCAACGAAACAATTTCTCTTCCGGAAAACGCACCGTTCGTTTCCACTTCCAACGTCAGTTTGTCACGTGTGATGTCTTGTCCCACACGTGCGCTTTCCACGTTGTAACTTGCCTTTTTGACGGGCCCGAAAATGGAATCGATGGGGATGTAACCGATGGGATAGTTGAGTTTAAGTTCCCTGTTGCGTTCCTTGTTCTTTTCGATGGAGTAGTAGCCGCATCCACGTGCAACGTACAGTTCCATGTTGAGGGTGTAGCCCTCTTCCAAAGTGCAGATGTACAAGTCGGGGTTCAAAACTTCCACTTCGCTGTCGGTAATGATGTCGCCTGCATGTACTTCGCAGGGACCTGCTTTGTTTATTGTAATGGTCTTTCTGAAATCGTTGTCTTCGTTATCCGATTTCAACGCAAGACACTTAATGTTCAGGATGATGTCTGTAACGTCTTCTTTGACTCCGGGAATGGTGGAAAACTCGTGCTGAACGCCGTCAATTCTCAAACCAACCACTGCCACACCGGGCAAAGCGGCAAGCAGTACCCTGCGCAATGCGTTTCCGAGGGTGATGCCGTAGCCTCTTTCCAATGGTTCAGCAACGATTTTGATGATGCTGGCGTTTTGTCCGCTTTCTTCAACTGTCATTACCGGTTTTTCTATTTCCATCATTGGACAACAATCTCCTTTTATATGATTTTTTGAACATCCTTGTTTGCCACGTGCAAAGCAATGCACAATGCACGGACAAACTTTTTGCAATGCGAGTTGTTATTACTTGGAGTACAATTCGACGATCATGTGTTCCTGAATGCTCATGTCGATGTCTTCACGTGTGGGCTTAGCCAACACTTTTCCTGTGAGCGTTGCGGGGTCGAAGTCCAACCATTTGGGAAGGTTTGCAGCCTTCTTGGATTGCTTCAATGCCACGAATGCAGGTTGTTCCTGCTTGTTTTCCTTGACGGAAACAACGTCGCCAACTTTGATTTGGTAACTGGGAATAGTTACTCTCTTTCCGTTGACGGTGATGAGTCCGTGGTTTACGAATTGTCTTGCCTGACTGCGGGAGACGCCCAAACCCATGCGGTACACCACGTTGTCAAGTCTTTCTTCCAACAGCACAAGCATGTTGGCACCGGTAACACCCTTCTGACGTTCCGCTTCTTCGTAGTACTTGTGGAATTGCTTTTCCTGAAGACCGTAGATTCTCTTTGTCTTTTGTTTTTCTCTCAACTGAAGACCGTACTCGGTGGTCTTCTTTCTGCTGTCGGCATGCACTCCGGGAATCTTTGCACGTCTTGTCAAAGCGCACTTTTCCGAATAGCATCTATCGCCTTTAAGAAACAATTTGCATTTTTCACGTCTGCACTGACGGCAATCTGCACCTGTATTTCTTGCCATTTCGATAATCTCCTTTAACTAAACTCTTCTGCGTTTGGGGGGACGGCATCCGTTGTGCGCAATGGGGGACACGTCACGGATGAGCGTAACGTCGATTTCCGCCGTTTGCAAAGCACGAATTGCCGACTCACGTCCTTGTCCGGGGCCTTTTACGTAAACTTCAACGGAACGGATTCCGTATTCCTTTGCGCCCTTTGCCGCAACTTCCGCTGCCTGCTGAGCGGCAAATGCCGTACTCTTACGGGAACCACGGAAACCAAGACTGCCGGAACTGCACCAGGACAGCGCATTGCCGTTCATGTCGGTGAAGGTAACAATCGTGTTGTTGAAGGAAGCGTGAATGTGCACTTGTCCTTTGTCAACTTTTCTTATATCACGTTTTTTCTTGACAACTTTTTTTACTGCCATTGTACACGTCCTCCTTACTTAGTCGCTTTCTTGCCACGAGAAACGGTACGTTTGGGTCCTTTTCTTGTGCGGGCATTTTGCTTTGTGGACTGTCCTCTCACGGGCAAGCCCTTTCTGTGACGGATACCACGATAGGATCCGATTTCAATTTGTCTTTTTATGTTCATGGAAACTTCACGACGAAGGTCGCCTTCGACGTGAATGTTCTTTTCAATACAGTCACGGATTTTGGACACGTCGTCTTCTGTCAAATCTTTGACACGTGTGTCGGGATTGACGCCTGTTTCGGCAAGAATGTTCTTCGCCGTGGTGCGTCCGATTCCGTAAATGTAGGTCAAGCCGATTTCAATACGCTTTTCTCTGGGTAAATCTACACCGGAAATACGAGCCATTTGTCTTTCTCCTTAAAATGATTTTATAATACTGAATTTTTTGCATCTATCTTGACACGCAAAAAACCGTGCAAGCCAAGTGGAATGATGTTGCACAGATTTTTTCGTGATTGTATCCGAAGTTGTCGCTGCCAAGGGCAACGAACTTGCCAAAGCAATCAGCCTTGTCTTTGCTTGTGTTTGGGATATTTGGAACAAATTACCATAACTTTGCCGTTACGCTTGATAACCTTGCATTTGTCGCACATGGGTTTAACCGACGGTTTAACTTTCATTTTGTTGACCTCCTTGAATTGCTTTTGTTGTGTGTTTGTGTTTGTTATTGCTGAACGCCCTTCGAGCGCCAGACAATTCTGCCTTTGGTGAGGTCGTACGGACTCATTTCCAGTTTGACTGCGTCACCCGGCAAAATGCGGATTGAGTGTATCCTCAATTTACCCGAAACATAGGCGGTAATTTCGTGATTGTTGGTGAGCCTTACGCGGAATTCCGCATTGCGCAACGCTTCAACAACTACGCCTTCTACCTCAATTACATCGTCTTTTGACATACTGTATCTCCTGTTACTGTTTTAGTTGCCTTAAAGCACTTTTTACTTCGCTGTCGAACACCTTTTGTCCTTCCGAGAGTTTGGTTGCTATCCCTTCCAGAGTGATGCCACTGTAAGAAACGTGTTTGATGTTTTTCTTTTTGGGGGAGGCAAGTTTACGTGCACCGCCGTCGGCGACGAACACGACGTCTTTACCCGTTGCAACCACCACGAAGTAGTTGTCCTTGTCCCTGCCTTGTTTGGACAGCACCACGCTGCCAACGGCTATTTCACATTCCTTCATATACACCTTACAAACTGAGTATTTCTATTCCGTCATCCAGAATAGCTATTGTGTTTTCGTAGTGAGAGGCGGGTTTTCTGTCACGGGTTTTAACCGTCCAACCGTCTGACATGAAGTCCACCTTTTCCGTACCCATTGTTATCATGGGTTCGACGGCTATCGTCATGCCGGAGGACAATCTCATACCGTGTCCGGGAATGCCGTAGTTGGGGACGTCCGGCTCTTCGTGCATCTGATGCCCGATGCCGTGCCCCACAAGTTCTCTCACAACGCCGTAGCCAAAACTTTCGGCGTAACTTTGAATTGCGTGTCCCAAGTCGCCAAGACGTGTCGTGCCTGCCTTGATGATTTTGACGCCCTCGAAAAAGCACTGTTCCGTAACGTCTATCAATTTCTGACATTCAGGGCTGATAAGTCCCACGCCGACGGTTCTTGCCGCATCGCCGTGCCAGCCGTTGAGCACCGCTCCCACGTCGTAACTGACAATCTGCCCTTCCTGCAAAATTTTCTTTTTGGAAGGTATTCCGTGCACTACTTCGCAGTCGATGGAAACGCAGATGCTTGCTGGATAACCGCTGTAATTGAGAAAACTGGGTTTTGCACCCTGTTTTGTGATGTATTCGTGCGCAAGCCTGTTCAACTCGTAGGTGGAAACGCCCTCTTTTGTGTGTTCACGCAAAAGTTCGAGCGTGTCCCTTACGATGATGTTTGCTTTGCGCATTTCCGCTATTTGCGAATTTGACTTGATTAGAATCATTTTTTCAATACGGACAGAATTCTGTCGTACACTTCGTCCACAGTGCCGTCACCGTCCACCGTTATCAACTTTCCCCTGTCTTTGTAAAATTCCAACAAAGGCAAAGTTGTGGTTTCGTACACTCTTTGTCTTTCCCTGACGGTTTCTTCGGCATCGTCGGCACGGATAATCAGTTTACCTCCGCAATGGGGGCAAACCGTTTCCTGTTCCAACGTGGAAATGTGGTAGGTACCGTTGCAATCGGGGCAGAAACGGCGTCCCGACAAACGCTTGACCACAGTTTCTTTGTCGACGTCGAGGTTGACGGCAAAGTCGATGTCCTGGAAGGTTTCCAAAGCGGCGGCTTGCGCCAGCGAACGGGGAAAACCGTCCAGAATGTAACCGTTTGCACAGTCTTCTTCGGCAAGGCGGTTTTTGACGATTTCAATGGTGATTTCGTCGGGAACCAACGCACCCCTTGCCATAATGCTTTTAACCTGCAAGCCCAAAGGGGTTTCTTCCTTGAGGTTTTTGCGGAAGATGTCCCCTGTGGAAATTTGCGGGATGTTGAGTGTTGTTGTAAGTTTTTGCGCCATGGTGCCTTTGCCGCTGCCCGGCGCGCCCAAAAGTATCAACTTCATATTACTTCAAAAATCCTTTATAGTGACGCATGAGAATTTGATTTTCCAACGCTTTGTTGAATTCCAAAGCCACGTTGACGACAATCAGCATTCCCGTTGCGCTGAAACTGCTTACCAACAGTGTGTCCACACTCAAATTGAGCAATTGTGGCAACAGTGTAAACAGTACGGAAGGAATAAGGTTGATGATTGTGAGGAAGATTGCTCCCCACAAAGTGATGCGTTTTACCACCTTGTCGAGGTACTGCGCCGTTTCACGTCCCGGACGGATACCCGTTACGAAACCGCCGTTGTTCTGAATGTTTCTGGCAATTTCCGAGGGGTCAAACTGAATTTGCGAATAGAAGTAGGCAAATCCGAAGATGAGGATTGCAAGCACAACGTTGTACACTGCAATACCCACGCCGTTACCGTTGGCGGTGAGCCACTCTGTGTACCATTTTTCCGCTTCGGAACCGCTGGCAACAGAGGTGAGAATAAGTTGAGGGAAACTCATCAAAGCGTAAGCGAAAATCAAAGGCATTACGCCGTTGGCGTTTACTTTGATGGGAATGAAGGAGGATTGTCCGCCGTACATTTTGTTTCCCTTGATTTGTTTTGCGTACTGAACCTTGATTTTTCTTTCGGCGCCGTCCACCCAAACGATGAAAGCGAAGACCAAAATCAAAGTTACCAAGAACAGACCGATGACGATGAGGTTTTCGGTGTTGCCTTGGAACACTCCCGTAAAGGAGATACGCAACTGATGCACTGCCGTGGACACGATACCTACGAAGATGAGCAGCGAGATACCGTTGGATACGCCGTATTCCGTGATACGTTCGCCAATCCACATGGTGAGCATGCTTCCGCCGACAAGCACAATGGTGATGTAGATGTACATTATCCAGTTGTTTGTCTCGAAGAAGGTTGCCAAGCCAACGCCGTTGATGACGATACCGTCGCCACCCAGCCATGCGTAGTTGATGTAACCGCCTTGGTTTTCCAGCGTAAGCACGATGCCTACTGCACTGAGAATAGCAAGACCAAAGGTTACCCAACGGGTAATTTTGTTGAGTTTTTCCCTACCTTCTTCGCCTTCCTTGGACATTCTCGTCCAGGAGGGAATAGCCACCGTCAGCAACTGCACGATGATGGAGGCATTGATGTAGGGAGAAATGCCGAGCGAAAACAGGGTACCTTGACTCAATGCACTACCTGTGATGGAGTCCAACAATCCCAAGATTCCTTGTTCGTTCTCAATTTCAATTGCGCTCAATCCGGGAACTGTAATCATACAGCCCAACCTGTAAATGATGACAAAGAGAATTGTCAGGAAAATTTTTCTGCGTACTTCCTTTATCTTAAAGGCATTTCTTATTGTCTCAAACATTATTCAATTACCTCTGCAACGCCACCTGCCGCTTCGATTGCCTGTTTGGCGGAAGCGGAGAACTTATCTGCTTTTACAGTAAGTTTTTTTGTAAGTTGTCCGTTGCCGAGTACTTTTACGCCACCGTTGCACTTAACGGTAACAATTCCTTTTTCGGCAAGAAGTTCCGGCGTTACTACCGTTCCTTCATCAAAGACATTGAGGGATGCAACGTTTACGATGTCGTAGTTTACAGCAAACTTGTTGTTGAAACCACGTTTGGGCAAACGTCTTGCGAGAGGAGTTTGTCCGCCTTCGAAGCTGGGACGCACTCCGCCGCCACTGCGGGCCCATTGTCCTTTGTGCCCTTTGCCGCTTGTTTTTCCGAGGCCGCTTCCGATACCTCTACCCAATCTCTTGGAGGACGTTGTTGCCCCCACTGCGGGTTGAATTGTGTGTATTCTCATTGTTAGCCTCCTACTTAACTTCTTCAACGGTTACAAGGTGCTTAACCTTGAAAATCATTCCACGCATTGCGGCGTTGTCCGGCACAATGTTTGTGGTGCGAACTTTTGTCAAGCCCAAAGCCGCAACCGTTGCCTGATGTTCTTTAAGGCTGCCTGCCGTGCTCTTTACAAGAGTTACTTTCAGGCTTCCCTTTGCTTTTGCATAAGGCTTTGCTCCCTTTTTGGGTTTTTCGGGAAGTTGTTTTTCAACAACGTATCTTCCGTTGACGTAAAGAGGAGCAGCAACCTTTTTCTTAGTTGTTTTCTTTGCTTCTGCCATTGTGTGCCTCCTTAAATTTCGTCAACGTTCTTTCCACGAAGAGCGGCGATATGTTCACGGGAACGCAGTTCCTTCAACCCGTTGAAAGTTGCCTTAACGCAGTTGATGGCGTTGTTGGAACCGTAGGACTTTGTTCTGATGTCCTTGATTCCCACTGCTTCCAAAACGTTTCTCACGGGGCCGCCTGCAATAACGCCGGTACCGGGTTGAGCGGGCATGAGCAACACCTTGCCACGTCCGAACGTTCCGATTACTTCGTGAGGAATTGTGGTATCCAAAACGGCAATTTTAACCATGGCTTTTTTAGCCCTCAGATTTGCCTTTTCGATGGCTTGGGGAACTTCTGCCGCCTTTGCCATTCCGATTCCCACGCTTCCCTTACCGTCGCCTACCACGCAAAGTGCGGAGAAACGCATTGTGCGTCCGCCCTTTACAACCTTGGTAACACGGTTTACTTTGACGAGTTTTTTGATGAGACCGTCGTCTTCTCTGTTGTCTCTTTCACGGTTGTTGCGTCTGCCGCCTTTTCTGTCGGGGCGTCCTTCACGGAAGTTACGTCTGGGTTGCTCCGTTGTCTGAGCAGCCGCCGTTTCCGTTGCATCAACTGCAACAACTTCAACTTCTTTTACGTTTTCCATTTTTCTGCCTCCGATTAGAATTTAAGTCCGGCTTCTCTTGCGCCGTCTGCCAAAGCGGCAACTCTGCCTGTGTAGATGTAACCGCCACGGTCAAACACAACTTCTTCGAGTTTGAGTTCCAAAGCCTTTTTGGCGATGGCTTCTCCCACCAACTTGGCTGCCTCCACCTTGGTCTTGCCTTCGCATTCCTTGGCCAAAGCCTTGCTGGATGCCGAGCAAAGCGTCTTGCCGTTCACGTCGTCAATCACCTGTGCATAGATGTAATTTGTGGAACGGTAAACGCACAGACGGGGTTTAACGCTGGTGCCGAAAACCTTTTTTCTTACTCTCGCATGACGAATTCTTCTGTCTGCGTTTTTGTTCATTTTATTTATCATATCTGCACTCCTTACTTACCTGCCTTCTTGCCTTCCTTCAGCACTACGACTTCTTCCTTGTAACGGACGCCGTAAGCGTGATAGGGTTCGACGGGACGTTTAGCCTTGATGTTGGCAGCCGTTTGTCCAACGAGTTCCTTGTCGAAACCGGAAACAACGATTTCCGTCTGAGAAGGACATTCGAACTTGATTCCGGCAGGTGCCACTACTTCCACGGGGTGAGAATATCCGATGTTGAGAACAAGTTTGTCGCCCTGCACGGCAGCCTTGTAACCTACGCCGTTGATGATGAGGTTTCTGGAAAAACCTTCGGAAACGCCCTTGACCATGTTGGCTACAAGCGCACGGTACAAACCGTGTTTCGCCTGCACGCTTCCGTCTGCCTTTTCGGGGCAGGAGAAGGTGATTTCGTTTCCTTCAACGTGGCAACCGATTACCGTGTCGATTGTGCGGGTGAGTGTGCCTTTGCTTCCCGTTACCGTTACGGTACCGTTGTTGTAGGTAGCCGTTACGCCGGCGGGCAGTACGATGGGTTTCTTACCGATTCTTGACATATCCGCCCCTCCTTACCAAACAAAAGCAAGTACTTCGCCGCCAAGATTCTGGTTGCGAGCCTTCTTGTCCGTCATTATGCCCTTGCTTGTGGACACAATGGCAATTCCCAAACCGTTCAAAACTTTGGGAAGTTCTTCGCTTTTTGCATAAACTCTCAGACCGGGTTTGGAAATACGCTTCAAACCGGTGATTACTCTTTCGCCCTTTTCACCGTACTTCAACGTTACCTTCAAAGAGTTTTGCAGTTCTTTTTCAATTTCTTCGTAGCCGGCGATGTATCCTTCTTCAACAAGAATGTCCAGCATTGCCTTCTTTGTTTTGGAAGCAGGAATTTCTACATCGGCGTGTTTCGCTGTGATAGCGTTTCTGATACGTGTCAGCATATCAGCAATAGGATCTGTAACAACCATTTGTATTTTCCTCCTTACCAACTTGCCTTCTTAACGCCGGGAATTTCTCCCTTGTAGGCTTTTTCTCTAAAGCAAATTCTGCAAATGCCGTACTTTCTCAAAACGGAATGCGGACGGCCGCAGATAGAACAACGTGTGTATCCACGGGTGGAATACTTGGGTGTTCTCTGTTGTTTGTTTATCATTGATTTCTTTGCCATAATTACGCTCCTCAACTATGCTCTGAAGGGCATTCCCAAGTACTTGAGCAATGCTTTGCCTTCTGCGTCGGTCTTTGCCGTTGTAACGAATGTAACGTCAAAGCCTCTTGTCTTTTCCACCTGGTCGTACACGATTTCGGGGAAAATAAGTTGTTCACGGATACCCAATGTGTAGTTTCCACGACCGTCGAGATTGGTGTTTACGCCACGGAAGTCACGGACTCTGGGCAATGCAATGCTGACGAGTTTGTCGAAGAAAGAGTACATACGTTCTCCACGGAGAGTAACCTTTGCGCCAACGGCCATGCCCTTTCTCACCTTGAAGTTTGCAACAGACAGTTTGCTGTTGGTAACAAGGGGTTTCTGACCGGAAATTGCCTTCAATTCCTCCACTGCAAGTTGGAAGGACTTGGAGTTGTCTTTTACGTCGCCCAAACCGGAGTTCAAAACGATTTTTTCAAGTTTGGGTACTTCGTTGATGTTTTTGTAACCGAATTCTTTGATGAGTTGAGGAACAACCGTTTCTGTGTACAGTTTCTTCAATCTACATTCAACCGGTTTGACGCTTGTTGCAGCGGTTTTCTTTGTAGCCATTTTGTTCCTCCTTACTTATCGGCTTTTTCTGCCTTCTTGGCAGTTTTCTTTGCAGTTTTTGTTGCTGTCTTCGTTTGTTTCTTTTCTTCTTTGGTGTCGATAACGGCGCCGCACTTCTTGCAACTTCTGAGATACTTGCCGTTTTCTCCCAAAACATGCGCCACTCTTGTGGTCTTTCCGCATTTCGGGCAAACCAAAGCCACGTTGCTTACGTCGATTGCACGGGGCTGCTGCACCTTTCCGCCCTTTTCCTGTGCGGTACGGGGTTTCTTGTGCTTTGTAACCATGTTGAGGTTTTCCACAACAACTCTGCCCTTTTCGGGGTCAGCCACGGTGACCTTGCCACGCTTGCCACGGTTTTCGATACCGCCGACAAGAATTTCTACCGTATCACCGGATCTGATGTTCATACTAGCCATGTTAGAAATCCTCCCAATTACAGTACTTCGGGTGCCAAAGACACAATTTTCATGTAGTCTTTTTCACGAAGTTCTCTTGCCACAGGCCCAAAAATACGGGTTCCTCTGGGTTGCTTTTGATTGTCGATGATGACTGCGGCATTGTCGTCGAAACGGATGTGTGTTCCGTCCTTTCTGTTGACGCCGGAAGCGCTTCTTACGATGACCGCTTTCACAACGTCGCCCTTTTTGACAACTCCACCGGGGTTTGCACTTTTTACGCTGGCAACAATGATGTCGCCGATGTTGCCGAACTTACGGAAGGAACCGCCAAGTACCTTGATGCACATAAGTTCTTTTGCGCCGCTGTTGTCGGCGGCTTTAAGGCTTGTTTGTGGTTGTATCACTGTACTTTTCCTCCTGCTATTTAGCCTTTTCTACGATTTCCAACAAACGCCAGTTCTTGTCCTTGGACAATTTTCTCGTTTCGGCAATTCTTACGGTGTCACCTACTCCGCATTCGTTGTTTTCATCGTGTACTTTGTACTTCTTTGTTGTGGACACCGTCTTTTTGTAAAGAGGGTGTTTGTATTTATTGACTATTGCGACAACGATTGTCTTGTCCATCTTATCGGACACAACGATGCCGATTCTCTCTTTTCTGCTGTTTCTTTCGATAGCCATTTTAACTTACCTCCGCCTTACGCCTTTGTAGCCGTTTCTCTTTCATGCAAAACGGTCTTGATTCTTGCGATATCCTTCTTGACATTAGCAAGCGCAAGAGGGTTGGTCAATTGTCCGGTTGCGTGAGAAAGACGCAAGTTGAACAATTCCTTCTTCAAATCGGCAAGTTTGGCTACCAATTCTTCATTATTAAGTTCACGCACTTTACTTGCTTTCATCTGCACTCACCTCATCTTCTTTCTTCACAAACTTGCACTTGACGGGAAGTTTGTGGCTGGCAAGACGCAATGCTTCACGGGCGACATCCTCGGGGATACCTGCCATTTCAAACATTACTCTGCCGGGTTTTACAACGGCTACCCAATATTCGGGAGAACCTTTACCGGAACCCATTCTGGTTTCTGCGGGTTTCTTTGTGACGGGTTTGTGGGGGAAGATGTCCACCCAAACTTTACCGCCACGCTTTACAAAACGTGTCATTGCGACACGGGCCGCCTCAATCTGGTTGGAGGTAACCCAAGCGCATTCCAAAGCCTGAAGACCGTATTCGCCGTAAGCAATCTTGTTGCCCTTGTGCGCTTCGCCCTTCATTCTTCCACGGAACTGACGACGCCTTTTAACTCTTTTAGGCATTAACATTATTCAGTTACCTCCTTTTTGACGGTCTTTTTCTTTTTGGGCAGAATTTCGCCCCTGTAAATCCAAACCTTCACGCCGATGACGCCGAATGTGGTGAGCGCTCTTGCGAAACCGTAGTCGATGTCCGCTCTCAAAGTGTGAAGAGGAATGCTTCCTTCGTGGTACTGTTCGCATCTTGCGATTTCAGCACCGTCCAGACGTCCGGAAACCATTGTTTTGATTCCCTTTGCGCCGGAACGTGTCGCCTTGCCCATGCATTGACGCATTGCTCTGCGGAAGGACACACGCTTTTCCAGTTGAGCGGCGATAGCCTCTGCAACGAGTTGAGCGTCCATATCCGGTTGCTTTACTTCAACGATGTTGACGGTAACCTGCTTGTCCTTGGCGATTTTGGAAACAATTGCCTTTATTTCTTCCGCACCTGCGCCGGCTTTACCGATGAGCGTGCCGGGACGTCCCGTGTGAATGTCGACAATCACCTTGCCTTCGGCTCTTTCAACAACAATCTTGCTGATGCCTGCGCCGAAGTACTTCTTTTTCAAAGTAGTTCTGATGGTGTCGTCTTCCTTGATATATTTGGCGAAATCCTTTTTGTCCGCAATCCATTTTGCGTCCCAACCCTGAATAACGCCTACTCTGAGTCCGTGTGGATTAACTTTTTGTCCCATAATTCTAACTCTCCTTTACGCTCTCTCGTCCAAAATCACCGTGATGTGACTTGTTCTCTTCAAGATACGGTAGCCTCTACCACGAGAAACCGGTTGCATACGCTTCAGGGTGGGTCCCTGATCGGCGAAACATTCTGCAACATAAAGAGTATCTTTGTTCATACCGAGATTCACTTCTGCATTTGCTGCGGCACTGTTCAGACATTTGAGAACGGGTTCTGCCGCCGCTTTTGTGGTTGTTTTCAAAATAGCAACTGCGTCCTTGTAGTCCACACCACGGATGAGATCCAAAACAACGTGAACTTTGGAAGGAGCAATGCGGATGTACTTTGCTATTGCCTTGGGGCGCTTGTCTTTGTTTTCTGCACGCACAAGGGCTTTTGCTTTACTTCTTGTAGCCATCTCTTTTCCTCCTATTTGGCACCTGTCGTTTTGCTGCCGGCGTGTCCCCTGAATGTTCTTGTAGGAGCGAATTCGCCCAACTTCAAGCCCACCATTTCTTCCGTGATGTAAACGGGAACGTGCTTTCTGCCATCATGTACCGCAATCGTGTGTCCTACAAAATCGGGGAAGATTGTAGAACTTCTCGACCACGTTTTCAAAACTTTCTTTTCACCTTTGGCGTTCATTTCTTGAACTCTTTTCAAAAGTACAGGTTGAACATAAGGTCCTTTTTTGATTGATCTGCTCATTTTCTTTCCTCCGCATTAGTTAACACGCTTTACGATAAATTTCGAAGAAGCCTTTTTCTTTTTTCTTGTCTTGTAACCCAAAGCAGGTTTACCCCAAGGCGTAACGGGACCGGGACGGCCGACGGGAGATTTACCTTCACCACCGCCGTGAGGGTGATCGCAGGGGTTCATTACGCTACCACGCACAGTGGGTTTAACGCCCATGTGACGTTTTTTGCCTGCCTTACCGATGGAAACTATTTCATGGTCGAGGTTGCCTACCTGTCCGATTGTGGCACGGCACTTCAACAGAATGAGTCTCATTTCGCCGCTGGGCATACGCAACGTTGCGTACTTGCCTTCCTTTGCCATAAGTTGAGCAAAGATGCCTGCCGAACGTGCGATTTGTCCGCCCTTGCCGGGGTTCATTTCGATGTTGTGCACGATTGTACCCACGGGGATGTTTTCCAAAGGAAGGTTGTTGCCCACTTTGATGTCGGCGTCTGCGCCGGAAACGACGGTGTCGCCTACGTTGAGACCAACGGGAGCAAGAATGTATCTCTTTTCGCCGTCGGCGTAGTGAAGCAACGCAATGTTTGCCGTGCGGTTGGGGTCGTACTCGATGGTTGCAACCTTTGCGGGCACTTGCTTGTCACGCTTGAAGTCGATTATTCTGTATTTGGTGCGGTTTCCGCCGCCGATGTGGCGAACGGTGATTTTTCCGCTGGCGTTTCTTCCGCCCGTTTTCTTGTTTACCGCCAAAAGACTCTTTTCCGGTTTGGTCGTGGTGATTTCCTCATAAGTGGACACCGACATGAAACGACGTGCCGGAGAGGTCGGTTTATACTTTTTAATAGCCATTTTCCTTAACCTCCGTTATTAGGACAAGCTTTCGAAGAACTCGATTGCCTTGCTGTCCGATGTGAGTTTGACCGTGGCCTTTTTCCAATCGGGCGTGTGACCTTGTGTTCTGCCTTGTCTTTTCAACTTACCGTTTACGGTAGCTGTGGTTACTTTTTCTACTTTTACGCCGAAAATTTCTTCCACCGCTTTTTTGATTTCCACTTTGTTGGCGCTTGTGGCAACTTCAAAGGTGTAAACTTTTGCGGGGATTCCTGCGTAACTCTTTTCCGTCAATACAGGACGCCTGATGATATCGTAGGAATTCATAGTGAATAAGCCTCCTCAATTTGCTTGATAGCGTCTTTGGTTACGATGACCGCAACGTTGGACACCAACTGATAGATGTTTGCCAACGAAGCATCGGTAACCGTCAACTTTTCGATGTTGGCGCCCGCTCTCACCACGTCGTCGCTTTCGCCGGCAACGATGAGAAGCGTCTTTTTGTCGTAGTTGAAGTTTTTGAGTATTTCAGCCACGAGTTTTGTCTTGGGTGCAGCCAATTTGATTTCGTCCACCACAACAAGTTCGTTGTTGGCAACCTTGTAACTGATTGCGCTGCGGAAAGCCTGCGCCTTCATCTTCTTGTTGATTTTCTTGGAGAAATCTCTCGGCTTGGGTGCGAACACCACGCCGCCCTTTATCCATTGCGGAGCACGGATGGAGCCTTGACGTGCTCTTCCGGTGCCCTTCTGGCGCCACGGCTTAATGCCACCCCCTCTGACTTCAGTGCGGGTAAGCGCCGATTTTGTTCCCTGTCTTTGGTTTGCCTGATACGCCACGACTGCCTGATGAATAAGAGCCTCGTTGTATTCACAGCCGAACACTGCGTCGTCAAGCTTCATTTTGCCGACTTCGGCAGCCGATGTATTGTAAACTTTAACTTGCATTTTCAATAACTCCTTTCATCCTATTTCTTAACGGCGTTGCGAAGGTACACGATGCTGTTTTTGGCACCGGGAACCGCACCCTTAACAAGGATAACGCCCTTTTCTTTGTCGACTTTTACTACTGTAAGATTCAAAATGGTTACCTGTTCCACACCGTATTGTCCTGCAAGGTGCTTGCCGGGCATTACTCTGGACGGGCTGCTGTTTGCGCCCATGGAACCCACTTCTCTGTGAACGGGACCCACACCGTGGGTTTCCTTCAGTCTGTGTTGATTCCAACGTTTGATAACGCCTGTGTATCCGTGACCTTTGGTTGTTCCGGTAACGTCCACGACGTCGCCTTCGGCGAATACGTCGCAAAGCACTTTCGCACCCACTTCGAGGTCGCTGTTTTCCAGACGGAATTCGTGAAGATGTTTCACCGTTACCGACGCTTTTTTGAGATGTCCGAGTTGAGGCTTGTTGAGTTTCTTTTCCGCAACGTCGTCAAAGCCGAATTGCAATGCGCTGTAGCCGTCACGCTCTTCCGTTTTCTTTTGTGTAACGGTGCAGGGACCTGCCTGAATAACCGTTACGGGGACCATTGTTCCGTCTGCAAGGAACACCTGCGTCATTCCCAATTTCTTACCTATGATTGCTTTATTCATTGATAAAGTTCACCTCCGAGTATTTCTATAATGTTACAGTTTGATTTTGACGTCGATTCCGCTGGGCAGATCCAGTTTTGTAAGACTGTCGATGGTCTTGGAATTGGGACTGTAAATGTCAATCAAACGTTTGTAAGTGCGAAGTTCGAATTGTTCACGAGCGTCCTTGTACTTGTGCGTAGCACGCAACACCGTCACTATTTCCTTTTCGGTGGGAAGAGGAATGGGACCGGACACTTTACTGCCCATTTTCTTTGCCGCTTCCACTATCTTGTTGCAAGCGACATCCACAAGGTTGTGGTCGTAGGCTTTGAGTCTGATTCTGATTCTTTGGTTTGCCATTGTGTTTTACTCCTTTAATATTGTTTTATTCACCGAATTGCGTGTGCCGACAACACTTCCGTGTGTTTCACACTGCGACTTTTAATAAAGCAAATTTTCATTTGCTTGATTACGCATCGACGGTAGTTTGGCTGTTGATGCCACTTGACGCCTGAAGCAACAATTCGGCCACAAAACTCGAGGTTTTGTGTGGGTCGGCAGCAAGTTTTCTGTTGTCTCAGTAACCTTGCGCTTCAATCCCCTTTTTTCGCAGCGTAAAGATTTTACCACAAAAAACAAGGGGGTGTCAAACAATTTGACACCCTTTTTTGAGGTATTTTGATGATTTTTTGAATTTTTTCCCGATATGAACAAATTTCCCATGCTGTATCAAATTGCTCCGAACAAAAGCATTGCAACAAAGCAGATACCGCACAAAATAAGCAGGCAAGGCAAAATGATTACCAAAAACGCCGAAACAAACATTGCAAACCTGTCGTGTTTTTCGAGATTTTCCGACTGCATGTTTTCCTTGAATTCCTTTTCTTTTTCAGGATCGGGTTTTTTGACTATCTTGAAAAATTTCATTCGGTCTTGCACTCCTTAACACGTCACTTCTCGGAAGAAGCAGACTGTGAATTATTCTTTGAGTTGTCCTTTTCCGGTTGTTCGACACGGTTAAGTCTCTTTTCGGTAGTAACTTCAAACAGGTACTTTCCGTTTTCCACTTTCTTTTCAAGTCTGTGACAAGCCACAAAGTGCCCCGGCTTAACCTCTACCAACGGCGGCGGTACACGTTTGCATTCCTCACAAGCCATGTAACAGCGTGTGTGGAACTTACACCCGTCAGGCGGACGTATCGGGCTGGGAATATTCCCTTCAAGCAAAATGCGTTCTTTGTCCAAACTGTTCGGGTCGGTAGTAGGAATACTGGACAGCAACGCCAACGTGTATGGATGACGCGGATCGTTGAAAAGTTCCTCTGCAGAGGCATATTCCACAATGTTGCCCAAATACATTACTATGATTTTGTCGGAGATGAAACGCACTACAGACAAGTCATGAGAAATAAACAGGTAGGTGAGATGTTCCTTTTCCTTCAAATCCTGCAACAGATTGATTATCTGCGACTGAATGGAAACGTCCAAAGCGGAAACGCATTCGTCGCAGACAACGAATTTGGGCTGAACCGCCAAAGCACGTGCTATGCAAATACGCTGACGTTGTCCGCCGCTGAATTGGTGCGGATATCTGTGCAACATATAGTCCTGCAATCCGCACTCGTCCATTATTTTCAAAATGTACTGTTTCATGGCATCGGTGCCGTGTGTGAACATTTTGTGAGTAACTAAACCTTCTTCTATTATCTGACCGACGGTCATTCGAGGGTTCAATGAAGAGTACGGGTCTTGGAAAATTATTTGCAAATCACGGCGCAGGTGGCGCATTTCGTTGTAGCGCAAGCGAGAAAGGTCTATGCCGGAATCCAACAATTTTTCATACTTTTGAAATTCTTCGTTGTCGGCAAAGCGTTGTTTTTCGGCAATAAGTTTTTCACGCAACGTCTTGCGCAACTCATTTTTTTTCGCAAGTTCACCTTGCAAAATTTCTATTTTCTGATTGAGTGCGTCACGGCGTTTTTGCAAAGATTGCTTCTGCTTGGCATTCTCGCTCTTTTGCAATTTCTCCGTTATTAAAGAAATTTTATTTTCGATATCTCTTATCAAAGATTTAGTGCGAGTAATGTCCACATGGTTTGCGTGCCTCTTTTTAAGCAGCGCAATGCCTTCGTGATTGTTAGGCACGGCGACAAACCCGCCTATGATGCTTGCAACGTCCGTCAATGCCGTTTGAGCATTGGCTTCGGCGAGATTTTTGCGCTGATGCTGGAAAAATGTCGCCTTTTCTCCCGCTGCGGAACATTCCTCGGCAGCGACATTTGCTTTGTGCTGTGCTTTGCGATACTTCTCAATATATCTGTCCACGTTGTTGAGCGTATCCCATACGTAATGAGGCGCCACTTCCGAACGGCTTTTGCCGTAGTACATTGTAGTTCCCGCAGTCTGATCGTACAACTGCAAAATAACTCTGCCCAACGTGGATTTTCCGCATCCGCTTTCCCCCACTATTCCTATTGTTTCCCCTTCGTACACGTCAAAGGTGATATCTTCGTTTGCACGGACATAAAGTTGTTCTTTCTGGAAGATACTGTTTTTTGCAATGGGGAAATATTTTTTCAGATTAGTGACGGAAAGCAATTTCTTCCTTTCATTTGACATTTTTTTGTCTTTCCTCCTTGTTGGGATAGAAGCATCTTACCAGTTGACCGGGAGTAACTTCCGTTAATTCCGGTTCCTCCTCCAAACACTTTTTTGTGCAGTACTTACAACGAGGTGCGAATTTGCATCCTTTGGGCAAAGCAAGCGGGTGTGGCACTGCCCCCGGAATAGGCTCCAACTTGTGCGTTATGTTGTCTATTCTGGGAATGCTGTACATCAATCCTTCGGTGTAAGGGTGACTGACTTTTCCGTCCGCAAAAACAATTTTGGCGCTTGCCTTTTCCACCACTTGTCCGCAGTACATTACTACCACGTCATCCGCCATTTCGTTTATTACGCCCAAATCGTGAGTGATGAACAAAATGGATGTTCCCCTTTCCTTTTGCAGGTCGTTCATCAATTTAAGAATCTGCGCCTGTATCGTTACGTCCAACGCCGTTGTCGGTTCGTCGGCAATAAGAATTTTAGGCTTACATGCCAATGCCATTGCAATCATCACACGTTGACGCATACCGCCGGAAAGTTGGTGAGGATACTGTTTGGCAACTGCTTCCGGATTGGGAATCTGCACTGCGTAAAGCATTTCTATTGCCTTTTGCAACGCTTCCTTTTTGTGCATTTTCTGGTGTATTATGAATGGTTCGCTGAGTTGCTTGGCAACGCTGAAAACAGGATTCAGACTGGTCATCGGTTCTTGGAATATTACAGATATTTTGTTTCCTCTAATCTGATACATATCCTGCAACGATTTCTTGGTCAGGTCCTCCCCTTCAAACAGAATTTCGCCACTGTCAATGTAGCCGTTTGCATCCAGAAGTTGCAAAATGCTCATGGCGGAAACGGACTTACCGCTACCGCTCTCTCCGACAATGCCCAGCGTCCTGCCTTCCTCTACGGAATAACTGACGTCGTTTACCGCCTTGACGATGCCTTTGCGCGTCTTGAAATAGGTGTGAAGGTTTTTAACTTCAAGTAATGACATAATAATTTTACCTCCTACCTTTCCGCATTGGACTTGGGATCCAACACGTCGCGCAGCGAATCGCCCACGATATTGATACAAATTGTAGTTATCAACAGGAACAGTGCCGGGAAAAGCCATCTCCACCAGAAACTGCCTATTACCAATTCGTTGTTGCAACCGTTAAGCATATTACCCCACGTGGGCTGAGGCAGTTTTACGCCGAATCCCAAGTAGGACAGGCTTGATTCGGTAAGCATACAGCCTGCAAAATCCAATGTCAGACTGACCAGAATTACAGATATGACGTTTGGCAGAATGTGCCTGAATGCTATGCGGTTTTCCTTTATACCCATTGCCTTTGCGGCGATTACAAACTCTTTTTCACGTTCCGCCAAGACCTGACCTCTTATCATGCGTGCAAGACCTGTCCACGACAGCAACCCCAAAATTACCATTATCATGAAAATACGGGTGTTTTCGGGAATGTTACTGCCGGCAAGTATTGCCGAAAGAATAAGCGCAAAGGGCAAGAACGGGATTGCTCCGAAGATTTCCGTAACACGCATAAGAAGCATGTCAACCCAACCGCCGAAGTAACCGGATATACATCCGACAATAATTGCAATCACAGCAGAAATGATAACTGCGACGGCACCAATCGTCATTGTTTGTTTTCCGCCGTGTACGATACGTGTAAGAATATCTCTTCCGAGGTTATCTGTACCCATCATGTAGCCCTTGCAGCCCCACTTTTCCTGCAATTTGTTGTTTGAGTCAACCATATAACTTTGGAAAGCACCTGCAAACAATTTTCCGTCAGGGTCAACTTGTGCAGAAGGAGCATTGGACTGTTTCAATGCATTGTCGCCGAAGCTGTACACCCTGCCCGCGCTTGTCAGAATGGACAGGTGCTTTGCTCCGCCGGCAATCTGCAGAATTTTTTCCTCCTCCGCCAGCACGGGGCGCTCCACACGCGTGTTGCTGGTGGTGACGTTGCCGCTCACCACCAGCTCGCCGTCCTCCAGCAGCACGGCAATGCCGCTTTTGGTGGTGGCAATGTCCACCACCTTTCTGTTTCCGATGTAGTCTTCTATCGCGACGAAGCTGTGAGTGCCGTCGCCGTTGTCAATTTCCAAAGTGCCGAAGCTGTCGGCGGCGTTGCCCAGCCACAGAGTGCCGTCGGTAAGACGAGCAATGACCTTGGTGCCGGTGAATTCCACCTGCGCCACGTCCGTCCTGTTGCGCAGCTGACGAATGTTGCTGGCGCCCGCCTTGTAGTTGCCCCATACGTAGACGGAGCCGTCCTTCATGACTATCGCCGTAACCTGATAGCCGCACACCAGCTGCGCCACGTCGTCTACGTCTATGGTGCCGTTGATAAGCTCGTCGGGCATATCTATTACCTGCGACGTGCCGGACAGAGAACCTCCCGTGCCGTACTGCGCGCAGTCGTATTCGCCCCAGCCCACCACCTTTCCTTCGGTGGTGATGGCTATGGCGTGGTCGTAGCCCGCCGAGGCAAACGCCACTTTCTTGCCCTGCAATTCCTGCGGCAGCTGCGAAAAGTCCACGTTGTTTGCCGAGTTCAGCATGTTGGTGTTGCCCCACACGTACAGGTTGTCGTCGTTATCCACCCCTACGGAAAAGAAGGAGTAGCTGGAAATGCTTTTGACGTTGTTTGCCAGCGCCTTGGGCACCTTCATAAACCTGTAGCCGGGGCTGAGGTTGGCGTGGTAGCTTTCGGAATAGGACAAGTCCATGGGCAGCATAAGCGGCCCGATGAAGGAAACGATGAACATAAGCACCACTATCACCAGCGCCGTTACCGCAAGAGGCTTGCGGAAAAAGCTTTTTACCGTCTGCTTGAAGGGGCTTTCTATCGCCTCGACGCTCATGGCGTCCTCCATGGAAAGGGCAAGCTCCTTGCTTGCGCCCATAAAGGTGCGCTTTGTCCAACGCCACACCGTTTTGCCCGCCTTGGCAAAGGCTGCGCCCACTGCGGCGAAAAAGCCTTTTTTGGGCTGCGCCTCCTGCGTCTGCTGCTCTTTTTGCTCAGCCTGCTGCTGCGTCGCCTCCTGCGTTGCCTCCTTTATTTCGGCGGCGCCAACGGGATTGTTACCAATATCTTTTTTCTTCATTTGTCGCCACCTCCTTATTTGGAAACTCTGATACGCGGATCGATCACGCCGTACAGCAAGTCGATGATAAGATTGCCCAACAGACCTACCAGCACGTAGAACATCTGCAACGTCAGCACCACGTCGTAGTCCTTGTTGTTAAGAGAATTGATGTAAATTTTGCCCATACCGTTCAGCCCGAAAATGTTTTCTATCATTATCGAGCCGGAGAATATGCCCAAAAACCAGCCTACCACAAGGGTGACGATGGGTATAAGAGCGTTTCTCCACGCGTGGGAGTAGATGACTACCTTTTCCTTTACGCCCTTGGCGCGCGCCGTGCGTATGCAGTCCATAGACAGCGCCTCTATCATGGAAGCGCGGACGTATCTGGTCATGCCGCCCAGCGAGCAGAAAGTCATTACTATCAACGGCAATGTCATGTAATACATCCTGTCCCAAAACCTTGCCCAGCCCGTAAGGGTGCTGCCCGGCGTTTCCTGTCCGGAAACGGGGAACCACTTCAACACGATGGCAAACAGGAATATGAACAGAATTGCCGTGATGAACGTAGGCATGCTGTAACCGATGATACTGCCCACCTGCACGGCGGTATCCCGCTTGGAGCCTTTGTGCACGGCGCAGAAAATGCCCAGCGGAATGGTTATGCCCAGCGCCAGAATGGTTGCCAGAATGTTGATGAACAGCGTGTTTTTCATGGGTTCGCGCAACACGTCCATTACGGGACGCTGCACGCTGGTGTAGCTTACGCCGAAGTTGCCTTGCAGCATACCCTGAAATTTGCCGTTGAGTTTGGTTATTCCCAGCCAGTTGGACCACCGCCTGACGATGTTTATCTCGTTGCCGTTTTCGTCAACGTAGCCCAGCTGCAGGCGATAGCTCTGATAAAGCCTTTCCAGCCCTTCGGGATCGTTTTTGAAGGCTTCCTTCTGGGCGTCGGCAAGGGTTCTTGCCCTGTCGAAGGGAATAAGATCGTATATGCAATACATCAAAAAGGACAGTATAATAAATACCACCAAGATGTAAAACAATCTTTTTACTATATATCTTCCCATAGTTTCTCCTTAAATGCGTGCACCTTACTGCAACAAAAAAGACATTGTCACAATGTCTTTTTTGTTGCAGTAAGGGACAAAAATTTGTCCCTTACGCACCAAATTTTCAGTTACTTTCAGCCCTGAGCGGAAGCGGAGCCGCAATACAGGATAGCGTCTGCCGGTCCGAAGAAGGGAGAGGTCTTGAAGTTGAGGATATCGGCGTTGTACACGTCGTAGTAGATATTGCTGTACAAGGGGATATCGGGCAGCAGTTCGTTCCAGCGGATCATGTACTGATAGAACCACTTGTTGTATTCTTCCACGTCGCCGGGTTCTACGCTGTAAACCATGGCGTAGGACAGGTAGTTCATGCCCAGCTTGTCGGCGCCGCCGGCTTTTTGAGCCGCTTCGTCGAAGGAAAGACCTTGGTTTTCGGTATTCCACCACGAGAAGGTGGCGTCAAGCGGGTCGGACAGGTAGTTACTGCTGTAGGAGAACCACTCTTCGTACATTTCGGGGTTGTCGTTGCCGATCCACTTGTAGGAGTAGTCGTACATTGCCGTATTCCAATCGGTGGCAAGGTTGTACATACCGTAGGTGGGGGTGCCGCCGTAGCCGTAGCTGGGGATACGGGAAAGCTCACCCTGAAGTTTTACGAAGTCTACCGTCGTCTTGGTAAGCAGCATGCCTATTTCCTTAAGCGCGGTGCCCTCGAGCAGCATGGTGGTAAGCAGGTCGGAAACGGGGTTGTCTTCGCTGGACAGCCAGTTTACAGCCAGAGGCATATAGTATTCGCCGCCGATCTTTTCCGTCTGATAGGTCTTACCGTCCGTTACGCTAACGGCTTTGTAAGTCAAGTTAACGTTGTCGGGACCGTATTCGCTTGCAGAAAGTTTCTTGTAACGGATTCCGTTGCCCTTTGCGGGATCATAAGGAGTAGAGCCGTCGGAGTTGTAGATCCAGCCGCCCTCTTCCAGAACCTGTCTTGCCTTGGTGGAGCTTACGGCATAGGTGTTGAGGTTAGCTTCCAAAGCGTCTTCATTTGCAAGGTATGCGTCAAAGTTTACACTGTAAGGACCGTTTGTTACAGAACCGTATCCGCCGGTGAAACTGTTTGCAAATTCTTCTCTGTCAAGCGAGTAGGCTATTGCCTGACGCACTTCGGCGAACATTGTGGGGCTGAAGTCGCAGTTGAACTGCAATTTGCCGTAGCCCGCTCTGTCGTAGTGCGTTTCTTTGAAGCCGCCTTCGGAAACTATGGAAAGCGCCCGCCTTACGTCATCCCCGCCGGAAAGTCCCGCCAGAACGTCCAGCTCGCCGTTTTGCAGCTGTGCAAACTGCGTTTCCGTAAGAGCAAGACGGTACACTATCGTTTCGATGTGAGGCTTTTGCCCTTCGAAGTTGCCGGCAAAGTTGGTGTTGATTTTAAGCGTCGCCTCTGAGGATTTTTCGTTCCATTTGCTTATGGTGTAGGGACCGGTGTATTCGTAGGTGTCGATATCGAACTTGGCGGATTTGAGATGAGCTGCCTTGTCATAGGTTTCGCCCGTCTTGGCATACCACGCGTCGGTAAGATATGCGCCCTGTCCGTCGTCCTTCACTGCCACGCCTTCGCCCAGCACAAGGCCGAGGTCGTAGGGGGAAACCGCACCGAGGGTGTCGGCATAGTAGTAGGGATAGTAGTCGGGACCGGCAATTTCGATAGAGAAGGTGTATTCGTCTATCAGCCTGATGCCGGAAAATACCTTGGTTGCGCCTTCCACGCCTTCGTTGGTGCCGTCGTAGGCGGCAAATGCATCGTAGCCTACCATCGACTGACCTGCAAGGTTGTATTGAAGTCCCGCAGTGCCTACGGGAGAGCTGAACGCCAGTATGTACGCCAGATAGTTGGCTGCGGTAACTTCCGTGCCGCCGCTCATTTTGAGCCCTTCGTTGATCTTGATGGTGATCTTGAGGTTCTGCACTCCGTCGGACACGTCGATAACTTCCTCTTCGTGAGATTCCACTACCGTTTCGTTCCACACGTAGGAGCCGTTCTGGTCAAGTTCCATCGTGGAATATCCGGTGGTGAGTCCCTTAACGTCCTGGTCGGAAGCGTTTGCGGAGCTTTGTCCCAATCCGGTGAAACGGAAGTCGCCGCCCAGCTGAGTGGTGCTGCCCAGAATTACCGTTCCGCCGATTTTGAAGTCGTTGTAGACGCTTCCGTCGGTGGGATAGGTAGGATCGGTATCGTGACCGGGGCACTTATCCGCACACACCGGGTCCGTACAATCGCTTGTGCACTTGCCGCAAATAGGACAAACGTGTTGACATTCGTGCTTTTGGCACGCTGTCAAAGCGAATGTCGCCACAAACAGCAAGACAAGGATTACGGAAACAAGTTTCATTGTCTTTTTCATTGTAGTTCCTCCATAAAAATTTTCAACTTAATTTATTGCTCCGAAAAAATTCGGTACAATACTCATTCAGCCTTTTGGGTGGCTAACCCTTGTTTATTGGGCGATTTTGCGAAAGGTTCACTGCCTTTCCCGCAAAAATCAAAAATGCCCGAAACCGCAACAAAGCAAATATACTACATCATCAAAATGAAAATAGTATACCTCTCGCCTTAAGCAATTCCGAGCTTACCAAAAAACGCACAATATTAAGTTCGTGGCTAATCGATACAACTTGGAGAACCTTCGGAGCCCTAACTTCAACGTTCTGGCGAGATAACTATTCTCTGTTGATAATGCGTAGATTTTATCACATACGCACAGTACCGTCAACTGTATTTGACCAATTTTTAAGAAATTTACACGATTTTTTGCCCGAAAACCGTGTTTTTTCCTGTTTTTTACCCTGCAACGGGGTGTTTGGAGGTGTTTTGCTGGCTTTTTTTCGTCTTTTATCGCTCCCAAAAACGCCTTTTACAACGCCACGCAACACGCTTTGCAAAGAAATTTTGCCGCAAAACAAAATTCATGTTGCCATTTTATGCCGCAAAAGCCGTTGCCAAAACGTTTAAGCAAGTTTTTTTCGACGGACAAACAAATTTCAGGCAACTTTTGCAAAACAGAAGCGGATTGCAACCATGCGGATTACAACCATAATAAATATACGCGCACGCACGTGTACGCACGTGTACGCACGTATCGCACGCACGTGTACGCACGCATGCGTGAGAAAACCTTTGTGCGCAATTTACCTGCAACTGACAGTTTTTCCCTTTACGAATAACGCTTTCACGCACCGATGCAACAAAAGCCGAAAAATTTCATTTTTGCCCCGTTGACGGCGTGACGCAAAAAGGAAATCTCAAAGTAAAAGTAGAAAAACTACAAAAAAGTCCGACAAGGCAAAATGAACGGCGACATCATATAACGCAAAAAACAATCATATATTAAGCCAAAAACAGTGTTTGGAGATATTGAATGAAAAAACTTGCCTGTGTGCTTATTGCGGTGTTTTTGCTGACTACCTTGGTATTGTTGACGGCATGCGACGACAACTCCATGAAAAATGCCGTCAAAAACGCCGACAACTACACCATTGTGTGTGCCTACGACGGGGAAAATCACATTCTTTCCGCCGTACAGACGGTGGAAATGACCAACCGTTCCTCAAACAGTTTCAAAGCGGTGAAGTTCCACCTGTACCCCAACGCTTACAGGGAAGACGCCAAAAACGCCGTCGTTTCCGCCACCTACAAGGGCATTGCCTACCCTAACGGCGAAAGTTGGGGAGAAATTACAGTGGACGGCGTGAAGGCGGAAGGAAACCCCGTTGCCTACACCGTCGAGGGGGAAGACTGCGACATTTTGTCCGTGCCTGTGGAGGAATGGTTTCCCGACGAGAAAATTACCGTGGAAATTACCTACACCGTTTCTCTTGCCAACATCAAACACCGCCTCGGCTGGACGGAAAACAGCGTCAACCTCGGCAATTTTTACCCCGTACTGTGCCACATAGAAAACGACAACTACAGCACGTCCCCCTACTACAACGTGGGCGATCCCTTTGTCAGTGAAGTGGCAAACTACAACGTAACAATCAAAGTAGATGAAAGTTACATGGTGGCAAGCACGGGAAACCTGACGGAAGCCAATGCGGAAAACGGGTTTGTAAACTACAACTACACTGCCGACGCAGTAAGAGATTTTGCACTTGTTTTGAGCAACCGTTACAAAAAACTTTCGCAAACCGTGGATGACACTACCATAAATTACTACTACTACAACGACACCGACAGCGAGGCTTCGCTGGACACCGCCGTGCGTGCTTTCGAGTACTTTTGCCAAAAGATAGGCGACTACCCCTACAAGCAACTTTCCGTGTGCGAAACTGACTTTTGCTACGGCGGAATGGAATACCCCTCGTTGGTGATGATAACGTCCGGTTCAAAGTCCTACCGTGAAGCAATCGTACACGAAACGGCGCATCAGTGGTTTTACGCAACGGTGGGCAACAATCAGATTGAAGACGCCTGGATGGATGAAGGTCTGGTGGAATTTCTCACCTACCTGTACCTTGACAACTGCGACGACACGCCCCTTTCGCAAAACATTTTGGCAAACATAAAGACGTACACCACCTACGTGGACGTACTCAACAACTACTACGACAACGTGGACATTACCTACCGCAGTCTGGACAAATACAAAAACGACAACGAATACGTGATAATGACATACATTAAGGGCAGTTTGATGTTCAACACGCTGTACGAAACAATGGGGGAAAGCAAGTTTTTCAAAGCACTGGGCGACTACTACAAGCATTACGCTTTCCAAATTGCCACACCCGCACAAATGAGCGACTGCTTTTCCAAAACGGGCGGAGCGGAACTGTCGACGATTTTTTCCAACTACGCAGAGGGAAAGGAAATTGTGGGAAAGGTTACCGACTGAAAACAAACAAATGCATGACGGCGTTTGCGACCAAGAAGGGCAAACGCCCTTTTTGTTGCGAAAAACAGCCAAAAGGACACAAAAACGCTGTACGTTGTAAAAAAACTGCTCCACCGCCACGCAAGCAAAGACAGAACACACAGCAAAATGTCGTCGCACGCAGTAAACGCAAAAGCGGTTTTCCAACAGGGCACCTTATTGCATGAAATTTACGGCGAAACCGCCTGCTGCAAGGTGCTGTAAACAAACAATCACGCAGTAAAAAAGGACATAAACCGCAAAAAAACAAATGTCTTACCCTTCACAAGGGCGAACGTCTGAAAACTTTCGGCATACAACGGCAAGTTTTTCAAGAAGCCCTACAAACACAATATTTTTGCAAAGGGATGCAAAGTATTGAAAAAACGCCTCAGAAGTGGTACAATGTAGGTACAAAACAGCGAGGTGAGGCAGATGAGAATTTTCGTAGCGGCAGAACTTCCGCAAAAAACAAAGGAAAATTTGGCAAGGTCGGCAGAGCAAATGAAACACTTTGCCGAAAAAGGCAACTTTGTGCCCATGCAAAACTACCACATCACGCTGCACTTTTTGGGAGAGGTTGCCGAACCGGACCTGATTTACGTGCAGAGCGCCATGGACGGAATACGCAATGAAAAAGCACCGTTGATAGCACTTCAGCAATTTACCGTGTTGCGTGGCGGCGACGTTGTGTGCGCACGCATACGCCAGGACGGCAGTCTTACGCAACTTCACGACAAACTGGGCGATTTGTTGGAGGAAAACGGCTTTGACGTGGAACACCGTGCCTACCGTCCGCACATTACGATTATCCGAAAATACCGTTTCAGTTTGCCTTTTTCCGAAGTTACAAAAAGCGTGGACGTATTCAACAAGCAATTTTACGCAACGGAAATTGTACTGTACCAAAGCATTCTGAACGCAAACACCCCCACCTACAAGGAACTGTACCGTGTAAGTCTGGCGGAAAACTGATGCCGTTGTCGCAAAATTCAATACACGTATTAAAAAATACGGTACAATGGCAAAAACGGAAAAACATCAAATGCCACATTTGTATTGTTTGTGGTTTTGTTGTTGCCGCAAGGACAATCTGAGTGTGAAAGCATTGCATTGTACAAAAAAGATACCAACCAAACGGACAACACCCGAAACCGCAACTTATGTTGCGGTTTTTGCTTTTTCGGGCAATTTGCATGCAACGTTGCAACAAGGCTTGCCCTTTTGCCTTTTCCACAAAATCAGAGTACAAACGACGTTTTTTCGTTGTGCCGGCGTACGTCCTGCAAGGTAAAGTGTTTTGCACGGTTGTTTTCCTTTGTTTGATTTAGCGACAATAAGTCGTTTTTTCACAAAAAACTGTCGGCATTGGATTTAACAACGCCTTTACTTCACGTCAGCGTTGGGCATGGCAAAAGCACACCGCACGAACAAAACCGTTTACCGCATTTATATTGCGTACGTCCTGCAAGGTAAAGTGTTTTACACGGTTGTTTTGCCTTTGTTTGATTTAGCGACAGTAAGCCGACCGCAAAAACCGTCGGCATTGGACTTGTCAACGTTTTACTTCACGTCAGCGTTGGGCATGGCAAAAGCACACCGCACGAACAAAACCGTTTACCGCATTTATATTGCGTACGTCCTGCAAGGTAAAGTGTTTTACACGGTTGTTTTGCCTTTGTTTGATTTAGCGACAGTAAGCCGACCGCAAAAACCGTCGGCATTGGACTTGTCAACGTTTTACTTCACGTCAGCATTGGGCATTGCACAAGCACACGGCACAGGCAAAGCACACTATCGCAGTTTAACAATTTTACATTCTGTACAAAAAAATCCTGCCCGAAAGGACAGGATTTTTGCATACGGTGTTAGTTTTTGTTTTCTTTGACGGTTACAGAGATTTCAAAACCGCCTGCACTTCACGCATATCGCATTTGCCGGCAAAATTTGCCTTGAAGTGTTTCATGACAGAGGGAACCGACTTGTCGTCCAGCGTGAGTATTTCCGCCTTTATTTCCTCCGCAGTCATCATCTTGGGCAGATAGGCGGACAAAAATGCAATTTGTTCCTCCAACACACGAACGTTTTCCGCACGGTTAGCTTTTTGAAAAGCCTCCTTTTCCTCGGCAAGTTCTTTGAGCGTCTTTTGCAGTACCGCCACCACGTCGGCATCGGTGAGAGGCGCATTTTGCGTGCGTTTTTCAATCTCAGCCAACTTGATTTTGTTGAGCAAAACGGACAAAACCGACCTTGCGTTTACATCGTGATTTTTCAGCGCCGCAATATTGGCGTCTTTCAACTGTTGATAAATCATTTGTTACCTCCTTCCGTAACTGTTTGTTGCTCTGTTTGCTGTTGCGTTTCCGATTGAGTTTCCGAACTGTTTGAATGTTGTTCCGTTGTATCCTCTTTTTGCAAATTTGCGGCGTCGGTGAGGTCGTCGGGTTGCACCTCTTGGTGCAAAGCCTCCCCTTGCGCCATTACTTCAGCGTCGGTTTCCTCGATTTTTTGACTTTGAGTGTCCTCTTGAGGCAATGCTTCCGACAAAGGAACGTCAACAGGCTGTTGCTCTGCCCTTTCCGACGGCTGTGCAACTTCGCAGGTGTTCTCCTGTGCGCCTACGTCGACTTGGTCTTGCTCTTGCGACGGCAACGCCTCGTTTTCCGTTGGAAGATTGGGCGTGTCATTGTCGGACAAGGCGACGTTTTGCTTTGAAACGTCCGTCTGCACCTCAGGAACTGTCGCTTTTGGTTGCAAAACGGCAGGCTGTTCCTCCCTGTAGTCCACCACAAAACTGATGTTGGCAGCCTTTTTCCCTATTGCCGAAAGTGCCTTTCTGTCGAGGTTGATGCGTTCCTCAAAAATAAGCCATCTGCCGTCGGTAACGTCGGTGTTGGGTATTGACAAAAGCAAACTGACGTACAATGCGGTTTTTTCCGCAGTTGTCAAACTGTCGTACTCACGGGAAACGCCGTCAACAGCAAGACACGCCTTGCCGTCCTTTTCCACAACGGAAGCGTTGCTTTGAGTGAAAGCGTTGTAGTACTGCGATGCCCCCTTCAAAATGGACTTTACCTTGTCGGCGACAAGCAACCCCACAATTTGATTGTGATTGAGGGTCTGTTCCAGCATGGCAAAAGTTTTTGCCTCCGCAGCCGCAGCAGTTACCTTCATTTTTGCGGTACTTGCGGAAACGTACTTTTCCAACTGTTCCCGTCGAAGTTGTTGCAAATCGTTGCTACGTTGCACAAGTTTGTCAAGTTGCTGCTGTTTCTGGTCTATTTCCCCTTGCGGAATTTCGCTGTAACGGCTGTCTTTCAGTATGCCGTAGTAGTTTTCTATCTTTTCCGTCAGGTTTGTTTTCAATGCGTCGTACTGCGCAATCTGCGTGCGAAGTTGACTTATGTTTTTTTCAAAGTCGGCGGAAGTTACCTTTTCCACGTCCAACCCTTTCAGGTCAAATTCCATTTGCAATTCGCCGTACAGTTGGTCGTACTCTCTGCTTTTGCTTTCGTACAACCACTGCGCCTTTTCCAATTCCAGACGTTTTTTGAAAACTTCCTTTTCCACAGCCTGCTTGGATTCCGCAAGCATGTTGCGCTCGCTTTCCACGTCCCCCAGGTCGTAACGGAAATTCGCCACAGCCTGTTCGATGTCGTCGCTTCCCGCCTGCTTTTTAGCCTTTTCCGTGGACTGACGTATCTGCGTTTCGTTTACTTTCACGGTTTTTTGCGTTTCCACTATGGCGGCGTTGATGTCGTCAAGTTTGGAATTGACCTTTTCCAACTGACGGTACGCCGAAAGGTACTGTTCGTATCCGGAGGAAAGGCGAGTGCTTATGTCGGAAAGGGTTTCCTTTACTTTGTCGTTGGTGGAAACGAGGGTGTCCACCGTGTCTTTTGCACCCTGCAACTGCAACTGCGTGTCGGTGAGATACTTCAAACGGGATTTAAGTGCGCTTACCTTTGCCCTTAACGATTCCGTCTGACGTTTGAGGTCGGCAAGTTCCACTTCACTGCGCACGGCGTCCTGCTGCACGTCCAAAAGATACTTTGTTCCGTTGTCGTTGTTGAGTGCTTTCAGGTAGTTGAAAACCGTTTCCGAAGAGTTTTGTGCAACAATTTCTTTGTAACGGTTGTTTATATTTTGTTTTTCGCCACGCAAAGTGTCCATTTCGGCTGCGTTGATTTCCACATGGCGTTTTATTTCCTTTATTGCGCCTTCCAACTGCGAGGCAAGTTCCACAAGTTGGTCCCTGTCCAGGTTGCGTGAAGATATTTCCTGTTCCAACGCCTCAATTTCGCCGTCGTGGAAGTTGGCGTTTACGGCAAACACGCTGGAAGCGTCGTCGTTGAAAACCTTTTGACTGTTGAGAAACACTTCCCGTTTGAATTCTTCCTGCTTGCGAAGCAACGCTTTGTTCTTTTCCCCTTCAAGTTTGCTACGGGAGTTTTCCAACTGCAAAATGCGGTAGCGATAGTCTTCCAACGCTCTTTCAAAGTTACGCTGCTTTTCCTGCAAGGACATGTTGATGGCTTCCAACTTGGAATACTTGGCGTCCAGCACCTGCAAAATGGTGTCCTTGGCTTTGATGGGCGTTACCGCAACGTCCAATTCCGCAATGGAACGGAAACGTTTCATCTGAAGAACAAGATTGCTTTCCTTTTCGGCTATGCGGCTTTCTTTGACGGTAATTTCGTTTTGCAGTTTTTCCATCTGCGACTTTACTTCGTCGATTTTTACGTCCACACGCACCGTTTCCAAAAGTTCGCCAACCGATTTTGCCGGCACTTCAAATGCGTCCAGACTGTCCTTTACCTCCGAAAGGGCTTTTTCCACGGCGTCAAGTTTGTTGACGTACAGCACACGCTCGCTTGTGAGATGCTGTTTTTTGTCGTTGAGTTCCAACAGCAGTTCGTTGAGTTTTTTGTTGTCGGCGTAAAGAGTGGCAATGTAGGCAAGTTCCGTGTTGATTGCCTCTATGCGGTTGCGTTTGTCCTGCGTCAAAGCAAACTGACGCTGTTTTTCCTCCAACTGCCTGTTGACGTTTGCCAACTCGTTTTCCTGCCACTCCAACTCGGTAGTGAGGGCGTAACGGCGTTTTTCCTGCTCGTCACGCTGCTTTGCCAACGTTTGCAAAGTCTTCACCTTGGGCACAAGCACGGCAATTTCGTCCTGAAGCGCAACAATGCGCCGAGCCTGCTCTATTTCTTCCTTGTGTGCGGTGAGGTTCTGATAACTCTTTTGCGCCTCTTCCAATTTGGCGGCGATTTCTCTGCGTATGCCTCCCACCGACTGCCCCGCCTTCATTTCGACAAGTTGCGCCGTTACTGCGGCAATTTCCTGCGAAAGGGCAGACAACTGCTCGTCGGTTTTGTCCAGTTGCTCCGCCGTTACGCTTTCGGCTGGAAGAGAGGCGTACTGACGCACACGACTGTACACGTCCTCCCGTTGCCGACGGGCTTTGAGGGAAGACTCTTCTATTTCCTCCTTCACTTCCGTCAACATCTTTATTTCTTCAAACTGCGACAAATCGCCGTGAAAATTTTCCACGGAAAGATTGTTGACGTACGCAAGGCGCAACACGTCTTGCAAACTGTCGTGAAGAATCTGCTCTATGTAATTGAGGGCGTTTTTGTTGCGTGCCACCACCTGCCAACGTCCCTCGGCATTCTTTTTCAGCACAAGGCGTGTTTTGTCGTCGCCGTGCAGTTTGGAAAGAGAGTATTCCGTTCCGTCCAAATCAAAAACGACTTCCACGTCCCTGACGTTTTCCGTTTCTTCGCTGAAACAAAAATCCATGTAGGCATTGAGCCTGCCCCCTTTCACGGTGACAATCTCTTTGCCTTGGCTTGCGGTGCCGAAAGAAAAGGTCTGTTTCTTTTTGGTTTGAGGATCTGTGGCGATAACTTTGATTATTCGCATGCTGCTCTCCCGATTTGTACAAGTTATTGGCAAACTGTTGATAACGCCGCAAAATTGTGGTAAAATATTTTCCGACATATCGGACGTTAAACAGCCCTTGTGTTTTAATAATTATACTCTATAACTGTGAAATAATCAAGGTTTTGGGTAAAAATGAGGTAAATTATGGCTTTCTGCGACAAGGAAAAACAACTTATTGACGGCGGAATTACACCTGTCGACAACAAGTTTATACTCAACTACCTTCCCGACGCCCCCGACAAGTGCGTGGCGGTGTATCTGTTGGGGTTGACGCTGTCGCAAAGCAACGGCACGGACAATTCCTGCGAAACGCTTGCCGACAAATTGGAACTTTCCACGCAAGAGGTGATGGCGGCATACCTGTATTGGGAAGAACTCGGCCTTGTGCACATAACGTCGGACAATCCCCCTCATGTTGTGTACCTGAGCGTGAGAGATTCCGTTTCCTCCCTCAAAAAGGTGAAACCCTCCAAGTACGCCAAATTTACCCGTGAAATGCAAAACGTAATTCAGGGCAGAATGATTACCGCCAACGAATTTAACGAGTACTACACCTTTTTGGAAAACACCACCTTTCAGCCGGAAGCGCTTATTGCCGTTGCAAAGTACTGCGTGGCGTTGAAGGGTACGGAAATCAACTACCGTTACATACTTACCGTTGCACGCAATCTGTTGCAACGTGGCGCAACTACACTTGCCGTCGTTCAGGACAGCCTGGACAGCCGACAAAAGTACGACGAAGATCTGAAGGTGGTTTTCAAAGCCTTGGGCAAGACGGGCAAGTTCGAACACTCCGACAGGGAAATGTACGAAAAGTGGACAAAGGACTACGGTTTCACAGGCGAAGTAATAGTTGCCGTTGCCAAAACCTGCAAAAGCGGAGGAATGGGCAAACTGGACGCAATGCTCACCGAATACTACAAAAAGGGCGCACTTTCCGTACAGGAAATTGAAACTTACCAAAAGGAAAAGGAACATCTCGTTGCCCTTGCACGGGAAATAAACCGCACCGTCGGCGTGTACTACCAAAGCGTCGATTCCGTCGTGGACGAGTACATTGTCGGGTGGATTCACAAAGGTTACGACGACGAAACGCTTTTGGCGGTGGCGAAATACTGTTTCCGAAGCGGCATACGCACGTTGCAAGGGCTTGCCTCCATTGTGGAAAAACTGTACAAAAACGGTATCACCACCGTTGCCGCATTGGACAATTACCTGGCGGAAACGGCAAAAAAAGACCAAAAAATCAAATACGTATTGGAAAAATGCGGCATCGAACGCAACGTTACCAACAACGACAGAACACTTTACCGCACCTGGACGGACAGATGGAACATGTCGGAAGACATGATAAAGTTTGTTGCGGAAAAGGCAGTAGGCGCAAACAACCCCATGGCATACATCAACAGAATTTTGTCAACCTACAAGCAGGCGGGCGTTGTTACCGTAGGTCAGGCGGAAGCCTTTGACAAGGCGGCAGCAACCGCAACAGCCAAGTCGTCCGAACCGAAACAAGTTACCGTTGGCGGGGAAATTGCCCGCACACAGTACACCGACGAGCAACTCAACGCACTGTTTACTGCGCTTGACGACAGGGAGGAGTGATGAACAAACAACAACTTGTGTTTCTTGCAAAGAGAAATGTGCAAAGCCACCGTCAGAAGGCATTGGACGGCTACGACGCCACCATGGCTTTTTTGCGCAGTCATGACGACTGGAACAGTTGCGAAAAGGCGCTGAAAAATGCGCAGGTGGCATTTGCTCTGTACAACAAAACGCAGGAAAAAGCCAAAATAGAAAAGTACACGCAAATGCGCAACGCACTTTTGCAGAAGTATCATCTCACGGAAAAAGACCTTTCGCCCCGCTTCCGTTGCAGGAAATGCTCCGACACGGGATTTGTGAACGGCAAAGCGTGCAGTTGCCTTCAAAGGGAAATTCGCAAACTGCTTGTCAGCCAAAGCAACGTGCAAAACGCAAATTTCACCTTTGAAAACTCTTCCGAAACAGACGAGCACAACCTGAAAGTGGCATCAAAAGCACGCAACGTATGCGAAAATTCCGTACACACCAACATTTTGCTTACGGGAGGCACAGGCTCGGGGAAAACCTACCTGCTTACCGCTTGCGCCAACCTATGCGCACAACTTGGAAAAAGCGTGCTGTGCGTTACCGCTTACAACCTCAGTTCGCTGTTTTTGGAATGCCATTTGAGCGACTTGGAAACGCAAAAGACAATAATGGACAATCTCACAGACGTAGACGTGCTGGTAATTGACGATTTAGGTACCGAAAACGTGTACAAAAACGTTACCGGTCAGTACCTGTTTGCATTGATTAACGAAAGAATTGCCCGTGGCAAACAAACCTTTATCAGCACCAACCTTTCCCTTGCCAAATTGCAGGAAATTTACGACCCGAGGATTTTTTCCCGTCTTATGGACCAAAAAATCACCTTTGTGGCAATGCTAAAAGGAAGCGACAAGCGTCTTGCAAAATAACATTTACAGCCGTGTCGCCGCAAGGCGGACACGGCTTTGTTTTCGCCGTACAACGGCAAAGGAGCAACAATGAAAAACAAACTCGACGGCAAAATCGCCGTAATTTCCGGAGCGTCCTCCGGCATAGGTAAAGCCATTGCAACAGCCCTGCAAAAAGAAGGGGCGAAAATTGTGGACATATCACTGAAAACGGACGGAAGTTACTTCAAAAATTACGCCGCCGACATCACCGACAACAACGCCGTTGCAAAAATCGTAACGGAATTGCAGCGTGATTGCGGCAAAATTGACTTTTTGTTTTGTAACGCAGGCTTCGGAATAGGCGGAAGCATGGAAAACACTCGCCTTGGCGACATTGAAAAACTGTTTGCCGTAAATTTGGTGGCGCACGTAAAAATGACGGTGCAAATGCTACCGCTGATAAACAACGGAGGAAAGATTTTCTTCACCGGTTCGCTTGCCTCCATCATTCCCCTGCCCTACCAGGCGTGTTACTCGGCAAGCAAAGCGGCAATAGAAAACTTTGCACGTGCCCTTCGCACGGAACTTAAACCACGCAAAATTGCCGTCTGCACCATTATGCCGGGGGATATCCGCACAGGCTTTACCGACGCACGTGTGAAAACTTCCGCCAATACCGACGCCGAAAATCACAGTATAGCCAAAATGGAAAAGGCGGAAAGGAGTGGCAAAAGTCCCGACACTGTGGCAAAAGTTGCAGTTGCGCTTGCAAAACGCAAAAATCCCCCGCTGAGAGTTTCGGTGGGCGCAGACAGCAAAGCCATTGCCCTTTTGGTAAAGTTGCTTCCGTTGCGTACAGTAAACTTTTTGGTGGAAAAACTGTACATCTGATTTCAACCGCACGGCAACAATGGCGGCTGACAGGCTCATCTCACAGTAAAAGACCGGACGCAATATCCGGGCGCAATATTAAGGTTTATTTACCGTGTATTTATTACATAGTAGTTACAAAGAGGCGTGCTACAAAATAAATGGGCGTGCACAAAATGCAACTAACGACCAAAAGGTGCCTTTTGCCTGACAATACAAACTTTGCCCAAAACCTGTTTTGTTTGTAATGTCGTTTTCGACGGTCCAAGTTTAAGTACCGCAAAAGTATCTCAACAACAAAACGCACTGCCGTCGGCAAAGGAAACTGCAAAACACGCTTTGTACTGCACGAGTTTTTGTTACCTGCTTTTGCAACGCACCGATAAGACTTTGCCAAACCGACTTTTCTCTTATGAAAGGCGGTTCTCGGCAAAGCCGCATTAACGCAACGGCTTTTGAAAAAGATTGACTGACGACAAATGATTTGCAAAAACAAAATCGGTATCTCTACGAACAGACGTCAAAAAAAAGAATAATTGTGACAATATTTTGCAACTTTTGCAAAAGTTTTTATATTTTTGTGCAAAAATTTACATAAATTCGTTGACAAATTTGTGTTTTTACATATAATATAGGTGAAAAACAGGAAAGGAGGAAAACCAATGAAGAAATGCATGTACAGCCTGATGCTGTCCCCCGACGTCGTGCGGGAGATAGACATTTTGGCGGACAAACAAAATACAAACCGTTCCAATTTGGTCAACCAGATTCTTGCGGAATACGTTTCCCTCATTACGCCGGAAAAACACGTCAAAAACATTTTCGACGTGGTGGAACAGATGTTCGGTCAAAAAAGCAACTTTTTGTTTTACAGTCAACCCAACGATTTGACAATGTCCATCAAAAGTTCGCTGAAATACCACTACCGCCCCACAATAAGGTACGAAGTGGAAATGTACCGCATGCCAAAGGAAACGATAGGACAGTTGAAAATACTGTACCGCACGCAATCGCCGGAACTGCTTGTGGAACTGACGAGGTTTTTCAAAATATGGATGCGTCTGGAAGAGTTGTACATCAGCAATCTTTTTGACAAAGGCGCAATTTCCTACGGTTTGGAAAACGGAAAGTTCACACGTACCTTTGCCGTACCAAACCACTTCGACTACTCGGAAAATGACATCGGCAACGCCATAGGCAACTACATTGCCACATTTGACGAAATGCTGAAAACCTATCTTGACGGCAAATACACATCGCTGGAAGAGATGGAAAGCAGATATCTTGCCTACCTCAACGGCGGAGCGCAACTGATTTAACAAGGAGGTGAAAAACATGGACGCTCAAAAACTCACTAAAAAAAGTCTTGAAGCCATATCTGCCGCACAGAACATGGCTTTGGAAAATCAAAATATGCAAATAATGCCGGAGCATTTGTTGTACGCTTTGGTAGATCAGGAAGGAGGACTTGTTCCGCAACTGCTTAAAAAGCAGGGTGTGGACTGCGACAGTCTGCTTGCCGCCGTGGACAGGGAAATTGAAAAAATCCCCGGCGTCAGCGGCAGCGGAAGAGAACCGGATAAAATCTACATCTCCCCCATTACCGACAAAATTCTTTCGCAGGCGGAGAAAAACGCCATGTCTTCAAAAGACGAGTACGTTTCCGTCGAGCACATAATGCTGGCGCTTTTCGACAACGCACCGGAAAACATAAGGGAAATTTTCCGCACCTTCCAGATGACGAAAGACAAATTTTTGCAGGAATTGAAGAAGGTGAAAAGTTCTCCCGTTACGGGCGACGACCCCGAAAGCACCTACGACGCCCTCAACAAGTACGGATTTGACCTGGTGGAAAGGGCAAAGGCGCAAAAACTCGACCCCGTCATCGGACGTGACAACGAAATACGAAACGTAATACGAATTTTGTCACGTAAATCCAAAAACAACCCCGTGCTTATCGGCGAACCGGGCGTTGGTAAAACCGCCATTGCCGAAGGTCTTGCGCAACGTATCGTGCGTGGCGACGTACCCGAAGGATTGAAAAACAAAACCATTTTCGCACTGGACATGGGCGCCCTCATTGCAGGGGCGAAGTTCCGTGGCGAATTTGAGGAAAGGCTGAAAGCCGTTCTAAACGAAATAAAGAAAAGCGACGGCAGAATTTTGCTGTTTATCGACGAACTGCACACCATTGTGGGCGCAGGAAAGAGCGACGGCGCAATGGACGCAGGCAACTTGCTGAAACCCATGCTTGCCCGTGGCGAATTGCACTGCATAGGCGCAACTACGCTGGACGAGTACCGCAAGTACATCGAAAAGGACGCCGCTTTGGAAAGACGTTTCCAACCCGTCATGGTGGACGAACCGTCGGTTATGGACACCATTTCCATTTTGCGTGGTCTTAAAGAAAGGTACGAAGTGTTTCACGGAGTACAAATTCACGACCAGGCGCTTGTTGCGGCGGCTACGCTTTCCAACAGGTACATTACCGACAGATTCCTGCCCGACAAAGCCATTGACCTGGTGGACGAGGCTTGCGCCACAATCCGTACGGAAATTGACTCCATGCCTGCGGAAATGGACGACATATCCCGCAAGATAATGCAGTTGGAAATTGAAGAGATGGCACTGAAAAAGGAAACGGATACCCTTTCGCAACAGCGTCTTGCCGACATTCAGAAGGAACTTGCCGATTTGCGTGAGAAATTCAACGCAATGAAGGCGCAATGGCAAAAGGAAAAACAAAGCATACATTCCGTTTCCGACATAAAATCGGAAATTGAAAAGGTAAACGCCCAAATCGAGGCGGCACAGCGCAACTACGACTACGCAAAGGCGGCGGAATTGAAGTACAGCCGTCTGCCCGCTTTGCAAAAACAACTTGCCGAAGCGCAGAAAAACGGCGACAAAAAGCAAAACACTTTGTTGCGTGACACCGTTACCGAAGAGGAAATTGCAAAGGTCGTTTCCCGCTGGACAGGTATTCCCCTCACCAAACTTATGCAGGGTGAAAGGGAAAAGATATTGCACCTTGACGACATACTGCACAAACGTGTTGTCGGTCAGGATGAGGCCGTTACCAAAGTTACCGAAGCAATCATCCGTTCCCGTGCGGGCATAGCCGACCCCAACCGCCCGATAGGTTCGTTTTTGTTCCTTGGCCCCACAGGCGTGGGAAAGACGGAACTTGCCAAAGCGCTTGCGGAAAGTCTGTTTGACGACGAGCACAACCTTGTGCGTATCGACATGACGGAATACATGGAAAAGTTTTCCGTTTCACGTCTTATCGGTGCGCCCCCGGGATACGTCGGTTACGACGAAGGCGGTCAACTTACCGAAGCGGTAAGAAGAAAGCCCTATTCCGTTGTGTTGTTTGACGAAATAGAAAAAGCGCACCCCGATGTGTTCAATATTTTGTTGCAGGTACTTGACGACGGCAGAATTACCGATTCGCAGGGCAGAACGGTGGACTTCAAAAACACCATAATAATTCTCACCTCCAACCTCGGTTCCGGTTACCTTTTGGAAGGAATCGAACCCAACGGGGAAATTTCGCAGGAGGCAAAAGACCGTGTGTCGGCACTGCTCAAACAGAGTTTCAGACCGGAATTTCTTAACCGTCTGGACGAAATTGTGTACTACAAACCGTTGACAAAGGACAATATCTCCAAGATTATCGACTTGCTGATAAAAGACCTTGCCCAACGTATGAAGGAAAAACAACTCAATTTGCAAATTACCGACAAAGCAAAAGATTTGATTATCGAAAACGGCTACGACCCCGTTTACGGTGCAAGACCGCTTAAACGGTACTTGCAAAGCAAAGTGGAAACGCTCATTGCAAAGACGATAATTGCCAAAGATTTGCATGCAAACGACACGCTTGTCGTGGATGTGGAAAACGGCGATTTTACCGTAAAAGTGAAGTAATGCAGGTTGAATTGCAGCGAGCAAGCAGGAAAAATGTACCGCTTTTCCCAATACGTATCGAGTTTTTTGGTACAATACAGCAAAACAAAAAAGGCTTGTCCTTGCGGGCAAGTCTTTTTTTTGTTTTTTGTCGTCAAACGAAGTGAAAAGCAGGTTTGAAACGATTTGCCTTGCAACAATGAGTCTTGCAACTTCGATTTGTCTTTTTCGACACGCACCCTGTGGATATCAGACGCCGCAGCGAGAATTTGCAAAAGCATCCGTTTGCCGATAACAAATGTTTTACCCCAAAGGCGTTGCCAACGTCAATCGGTTTATTGCACGTATTTGTTTTTCCTGCACGTTTTTCAAACCAAGTTTAAGCGTAAAAAACATTTACCACCACAAGTTTTACAACAAAAAGGCATTTTTCACTCAAAAAAATTTGTTTTTTACTCAATTTTGTTATGTTTTATTCATATAATTTGATAAAATTTATTACTATAGGTTGATTTTCATTATTGAATGTGTTAAAATACACTACAAATACAACAAATTCGACAAAATCTGCGTTGTATTGAGCCGTTTTTGCGGAGGACAAATTGAACCAGCAAATTTTCGTTGTGCTGACAGCGGCAGCATTGATTGCAATAGAATTCAGCTTGGTAAGGTACATCAGAGGCACGACTTCCGTCAAAACTCCGGTGGACTTGCTTAAATATTGCTTCATGTACGCACTTGTGGCTTTTGCGCCCCTAAGTGCTTTTGCCACGCTGTTTTTGGCTAACTTTGCGGAAATCAGTTTTGTTCTTAAAAACAGCCTTACGCAGGAATTTCAGGATTTCTGCCGTGCTTTGCTGCAACTTACACTTGGTACGCAATCGGTATTCGTCGCAGCGAAGTTGCTTTTAGGCTACCTGTTGCTGCTGTTTGTAGGGTCATCGCTGTCAACGGCAATTCTTTGCTTTTATTCCCGTTGGTGCAAAATTCGCAAACAACAAACAAGCGAAAGCCTTACGGTGAAAAAAGTTGTTTTCAACTATCAAAATCCGGTGTGTAACAAACTGTATTTGTCACTGGAACGTTTGCTTAACTGATTTTTTGTTTTTTGTTTTTCCCTAATTTCAACAAAATCCGCAACTTTTGAAAACGACAGTTCCTGTCGTCGTTTTTGCCGTGCATAAAAAGCACACGTCGTTTTTTGCGTGTGTAAGGCTTCTTGCACTGCAAAAAAAGTGTATTTCAACAAAAACACAGTGAAAAACACTTTTGCACAAAACGACGGGGAAACGTGCCCGAAAGTAATACCCTGCGGAAAACAGTTTGTAACAAAGACACACCGAAAAGCCTTTTTTGGGGCATACACGTTTTTTAACGTTTTTAACATACTGAAAATACGCCACAAACGCTGTTTGTGGGAAAGGAGTTTAACCATGACAACTTCAAAATGCAAAATACTTAAGGCAATTGCACTGCCTTTGCTTGCAATAATTTTTGTGGCAAGCGTGCTTTTGGGAGTATTTGCAGACAGAATCGACTTTTTTGCAAACGCCGATTCTCAAACGCCGACATCCACCAACCCCAATGCGTGGGACGGAGTTAGTAGCGATACTTCCTTTTACACCTTTTCTTCCAACACACTGCACATCTACACCCCAAACCAATTAAAGGGATTGCAGACGTTGGCGGGAAACGGCTTTACCTTTGAGGGGCTTACCGTCCAACTGGAAGCCGACATCGACCTTGGCGGACATGACTGGTACCCCATAGAAAACTTTGCAGGCATTTTTGACGGCAACGGACACGCCGTAAGCAACGGCGTGCTAAACATTGTCGGTTCCGCCAACGTGGGCTTTTTCGGTACCGTTGACAAAATCGTCACCATCAAAAACCTGACGCTGAAAAATTTCAGTTCCAAAGTTTCAAAAGAACAACTCAACAGCAAAAGCGTGGGACTGCTTCTGGGCGAAAACACCGCCAACGGCACAAGAATCGTCAACTGCGACGTTGTGGACAGTGCGCTTAATTTTCAAACCGCAGGTTCCGGCAAAAACGGTTTGCTGGTGGGCAGAAGCAAGGCGGCAATACTTATTGACGGTTGCACCATTGCAAACAGCACGTTGTACGAAGCATCGTCAATGGGCTACCGCTTTGGCGGTATTCTTGGGGGAAACACCGCTTCCGAATACGACAGCGTCGTGAGAAACTGCAATATGTGGAACACCTACCTCCTCAGTTACCAGAACCCCGCATCAGGCACAAACTACGGATTGATTTGCGGCGAAGGTAATGCAGTAACGGTGGAAAACTTCCACACCAACATGATAAATTACACGGCAGGCTCATTCCAAAACGGCAAATACGACCTTTCACAAGTAGGACTTTCACAGCAGGTTGTTTCTGCTTTGGACAACTATCCTTTGTACGACGCCTATGCAAAAATCTACACCTCAAGGCTTTTCGGCGGTTCCAGTTACTTCACGGGCGACACCTCTTACGACGGAATTTTGTTGGAAAAATCCTTCCTTGTGGACGGCGTTGACAAACTTGCAGACGTGTATGGCGGACACGGTTCACTTGCGCTAACACAAAACGTGCAAAACGTCAAAATAGAATTTGACGTTGACGTTGACGCAGTTGTTACCGTTGGCGGCGTTACCGTGGAAGACACCAACCCCGACGGAAAAATCGTGGAATTTGCCGTTGGCGACGGTTTCAAACAAACCGTTGCTGACATTTACTTTGACGGAATACTTGTAGCGCACTACAATCTGCTTTCCGGCGGAAGCATGGATTACTCCCTCACGATGGAAGGCAATGCCATTGAAGAAAATCACGAATTTTTGACGATGAGCGGCACCTCTATTCACGTTACCGACAGTGCGAAAAACATCGGAGTCACATTCAACGGAATTGCGCCCGAAGGAACGACGCTTTCGGTCAACGGTGTGACTGCCGACACCTCCGACACTGTGACAACTGCAAACAGACAGTTGCCTGCCAAGATGACTTCCGTTGCAGCGGAAAATCTCCCCTCAAATGCGGAAAAATATTCAGACAACGTGTACTACACCGTTACAAGCGGATCCACTGCCGCAAACACATGGACGCTTTCCGACGGTCAGTTTGCAGGCTACAACGGCGACGGCGATGCAGACACCATAGTGCTTACGCTGTACTTCTACAACGTGAACTACGTCACGTTGGACTACAAACTGTCCATCTACAAATACGACTTTGGCGGATACTTCTACATTGACGATATCACCAATGCAGACAGCCCCGTTTCCCTTGTTGGACAATCGGTTGGCGAAACGGATTACATTACCCTTTCCAAAACCTACGAAACATTGGGCGACTACGTTTGGAGAATCACCTATTACCGCAAATACACCGACAACGACAATACCTGTTGGATCAACAACATCCACGCAGGCGACCACAATCAGGCAATTGACGTTACCGTAATCTACAACGGCGAATACGGCGACGTGACGAATATTTTTGAGTTTGCCGACAGCGCAATCGGAACGACGGTCAACTACGGCTCGGCTATTCAGCCGTGGGCTGTGGCAAAAGACGGCTACAAATACGTCGGTTACAAACTTAACGGCGGAGATCTCATCGCTTCCAACGGCGACATTTTCTACGTCTTTGAGCCTTTGACCATCGAACTTGTTTTTCAGCCGGAAATTGTAATTCCCGACGAAAAACTCGAGGATTTCACCTTCGAATTTACCCAAGGCGACAACGTGATTTCCGAACAGGCAAAATTTTACACCAACTACACCGTGGAAGCCTACCCTTCGGACAACAGTCTGTTGTTGACGGCGCCCTACCTCAACATCGGGGAAACGGCGAAACTGTACATCAACAACGAATTTGTGTTGACCATGCAGGAAGAGCAGGAAACCTTCTACGGCTTGGTGTACAACATTGACGACAATGCCAAAGTTGACATTGTGTACAGCAAGGAAGGCAGCAGCGACGTTACGTTCACCTTCTTTATCCAATTTGAACAACCCATGGAAGGGAGTTTGATTTCCGACGAATCGTTGGAAATCTCTTGGGAAAACGACGCACTGTATCCCTTCACCTACGATCTTGGTTTGTCCAGCGCCGACAGGGCTGCTTACAGCGCAGGCAACAGCGGCGTGCATGACTCGGCGTCCGCAATTAAATTTACCGTGCATGGCAACGGCGTACTGTTCTTCGACTACTACATCAGCAGTGAAGACGACAGTGTGTACGGCGATTTCGGCGTGTTTGCCATCAACAACGAAACGCTGAAATTGGACCAGGACGACAATGTTTTGTATTCCAACAATTTGTTGCCCTTCACGGGAAGCACGGGAACTACCTACGTAAGCATTGCGGGAAACAACCACTACATGGGATACCTCGGCGCCGAATTGGTGGAAGGTAACTACCAAAACAAAACAGCCGAAGGCGGACGACTTGACGACAAAGCAGCCGGCGACCTGGGCTGGGTGAGTTGGCAAATTCCCATCAATACCGACGTTACGGGAAGCGACGTGAACGACATTTACATCGGCTATTCGAGAGGTTCCCTTGATAACAGCGAAACCTACGAAGACACCTTTGCCATTGCAAACGTGCGTTTTGTAAGTCAGCAATACACCATTTCCGCAGGCGTGAGCAACGAACAAGGCGGCAGCGTAACGTCCGACCCCGAAATACCAGCCGACGGTCTTACGTACAGCGGAGGAAACTACACCCTTACGGCAACGGTAAACGACGGTTACACCTTCTACGGTTGGGCGGACAGCGTTAGCGGAGAACTTGTTTCCATCAACAAAACCTACGTTGCAACGGTTACGTCCAACGTTTCCTACACGGCTATCATCGAACCGAACGGCACCTACACGGCAAGAATCAACGGCAACTTCTACCAAACTTTGGAAGAGGCTTTGACTGCCGCTAACGAGGGTGTAACGGGCGACTTGATACTGTACAAAGACGTTACCTTCGATAAGGACTCGACAATTCCCGAGGGAATTCACCTGATTGTTCCCTACTCCGCAACGGACACGACGGGATACAAAGAAGGCGGAAATAAAGACAGAGTTTCCTGGAACGTGGGCGTTGACCCCTACATCACCGTTACCGTAAACAGCGGCGTAACGCTTACCGTTGACGGACAACTTACCCTTGGCGGTGTACAGCACCACCTCAGCCAGACGGCTCAGGGACACACTTCCGGCGATTACAGCCAGATTGTCAACAACGGCAACATTGTGTTGAACGGCGACATGAACGTTATCGGCAGAGTGACGGGCAACGGCGTGCTTACGGTAAACAGCGGAGCAACGCTTAAACAACCTTTCCTTGTAAACAACTACTCAGGAGGCACAAACACCCTCAGCTACTACGCAGACGGGCATTTCCCCTTCGTGCAGTTTGCAACGGTTAACATCGAATGTAAACAAATCATCAACTACGGTGCAAAAGTTTCCGGCTCAACGTCTCTGTTCTTCTCCTCGTCCATCACAACGCAGGACGTTGTGCTTATGGACGCCATCGAGAACAAAGAAACAAGCGGCGAAGGTTCGCTTCTGTGGATGCAACAGGGAAGCCGCATTGAAGTTACCTACGACGGAACGAAATGCGTGAACGAACTGCACGGGACAACCAACAAAGTTCACCTGGGCGACAGCGGACTTACCACGCTTGACATCTACGGAAACGTAACTCTCGGCGAATTCAGTCTTATCGGCTACGGTTCATTCGACATGATTCTTGCCCTGCCCTACACCTACAACATAGTGGTGAAGGAAGGCACGCTCACCGTTCCTGCGGACAGAGCATACAAAATTATGCCGGGTGCAAAAGTTACCGTGGAAAGCGGCGCAACGCTGGACGTACTGGGCAGGCTGTACGTGTACGACGGACTGATTCAGGCGGATAAGAGCGGTAAACAATACCCCAACAGCACCACGCTTACCAACTACGGTTTCAGCGCAAGCGGTAACCTTGTTGTGAACGGAACACTGAAAGTTGGCGCAGGCGCAACCTTTTCTGGCATTGTGCAGACAACGGGAACAAGCGGCGTTATCGAAATTGCCGAAGGTGCGAAACTGACCGACACAATCAAAGAGGGAAGCGAGTACGGCTACACCAACGACAAAACGATGCTTACCCTTTCGGCAAGAGTGTTCGGGCTTACTCACAACACACTGACAACGCTGGAAGCAGGTAAAACCTACAAGGCGTACAGCGGAAAGCAGTTTGTGCTGGAAAGTTTCTCGGTGGACAGCGCCGCCAGAATGGACCACACAAGCGAAACCATCAACCAACAGATGCAAGGTATCTTCCTTGTTGACGAAGGCGAGGGACTTTACGGTGTGTACGGCGACGTGTACATCGGCGAAAACGTCGCAGGCGTAACCGTCAACATCAGCGGAAGGGAATACACCACCGATGAAAACGGCAAAATTTACAACGCCTATCTTGTGATTGACACCGACGGCAAGTTCGATTACTACACCGTGGGCAAACAGACAAATACCTTTGAAGGCGTGTACGGCACGGAAGAGGCGTTTGTAACGCTTACGCAGGTGATTAAGGGTGGCGAACTTGACGAAAACAACAACTATCTGCGTGAATTCGACACCAACGGCATAACAAAAGACCTCGACGTCAAAGCCTACATCACCTACTACGGCGGTGGTAAATCGGAATCCTTTGCACTGACAGGCGACATTGCCGACGGCAAACTTGTGGCAAACGTAACCTTTACGAACGCTACCTACCCCGTGCTTGACAGCACCGTTACGGTGAAACAGACAAGCACCGCAATTGCAACCTACATTGAAGAAGTAAACGCTTTGGCAACTGCGGAGGGAAGTCAACTTGTAACAAAGGCTACGAAAGCATACGAAGCCTACACCGCTTTGCGTGACGGCAGACAAAACGAGGAACTGGAATTTTTGGAAGAATACCTTGCTTCCTACGAAGGATACTTCAAAGTTGCCAAGTCCCTTGCAATAGTCGGACAGGTAACCTACGGCGACGGAACGGCAACGGCAAATGTTACCTACATTGACGGCACAACTGCGGAAACCACCGTGAACAAACCGGCATACACAGTGCAAAACGGCGCAGTCGTAGCAACCTTCCAATGGGAAGGCAACTACCAAGAAGTAGCGTACACCCTTTCCGCAGAAACTCAAAACGTAGCAAAAGTTACCTTGACCGTTTCCGTTGACAACAAAGAAAGCGTATACGGCGATGCACTTGAAAAGTTGACGGCACAGGTTAGCGGACTTGTCAACGGCGACACGCAAGAAAATGTACTTGTTCTTACAAAAGCAGGCACAAACAATGCAGGCACGCACGACATTACTGCGTCGCTGAAAGGCGACTACCAATACTTCTACAACCTTGTTGCAACAAAGGGAACGTACACCGTTACCAAACGTGCAATTACCGTTGTAATTGAAGACAAAACAAGCGTGTACGGCGACAAACTTGAAACGCTCACGGCAACTACAACGGACAGCGTGGCAAACGCCGACGGACTTGACAAAATCGTTACTCTCGAAAAAGCCATCGGAACAAACGCAGGAACGTACGCAATCACAGGCGAATGCGTAAGCGGCAACTACACCGTAACATTCACCAACGAAAGCGGCGACGCTCAAAACGGCACCTACACCGTTACCAAACGTGCGACGGAAGTTACCGTTGCGGAACACGCCGACGTGATGATTTCCAAGACGGACAACATCGTGTTTACGGCAATTAGACAGTACGACAAAGCAACGCTTAGCGGTGCAACATTCCGCATTTTGAAAGACGGCGTGCTTGTTGCAACAGTTGCCGCCAACGGCGACGTTTCTGTGGCGGAAGGTCAACAACTTGCCGCAGGCGAATACACCGTTGTGGCGGAATATTCCGACAACAACTTTGACATGACCTTTGTAGAAGGCACATTCAGCGTTGTGGAAGAAAACATGTACTACACAGTAGATTTCGGCTTCCAGACGGCTACCAAGGTTTACGACGGCACGGCACTCAACCTTAACGTTACGGTAAAAGTTGCCGACACTCAGGAAAACGTTGAAACATTCACCGTTACCTTGAAGAAAAACGGCGAAACGGTTTACTCTGTTTGCGACGTAGGCAACTACGAAATACTTGTGGACGTGGATGGCGTTGTTTACACCGCTTCCTACACTGTTACAAAGCGTGAAATTGACGTTACCATTGAAGACAAAACAAGCGTGTACGGCGACAGCCTTGTTGCGCTTACCGCAACTACCGCAGACAGCGTGGCAAACGCCGAAGGACTTGAAAACATTGTTTCTCTTGCCAAACAGGACGGAACGGCGGCAGGCACCTACGCCATTACGGGTAGTTACGACAACGGCAACTACGACATTACCTTCACAAACGGCACCTACACAATTACCAAACGTGAAGTTACGGTAACGGTAAACTCTGCAAGCAGCCTTTACGGCAATGACATTGCAAGCCTTACCGCAACGGTTACCGAAGGTAGCGTACTTGAAGCAGACGGCACTGTTTACACTTTGTCCACAACTGCAACAAGCGCAAGCAACGTCGGTAGTTACGACATTACGGGTACCTGCACAAACAATAACTACGCTGTAACCTTTGAAAACGAAACAGGCAGTTACACAGTTACCGCCCGTCCCATCACCGTTGTTATTGACGACAAAGAAAGCGTGTACGGCGAAAGCCTTGTTTCTCTCACGATGCACTACGCCGAAGGCTCGTTGGAACTTGTGGGCGGTCAGACATTGACGCAGGTAGTAACGCTCACCAAGGCGGAAGGCACCGACGCAGGCGAATACGCCATCACGGGTAGTTACGACAACGGTAACTACGACATTACCTTTACAAACGGCACCTACACAATTACGCAACGTGCAATCACGGTAACGGTAGACGGCAAAACAAGCGTGTACGGCGACGAAATAGCAACGCTGACAGGCAAGGTTACCTCGGGTAGCGTGCTTGCAGGCGACGGCACCGTGTACACCCTGTCCACAACTGCAACAAGCGCAAGCGACGTGGGTAGTTACGACATTACGGGTACCTGCACAAACGACAACTACTCTATCACCTTCGACAACACAAAGGGCAGTTACACAGTTACAAAACGTGCAATTACCGTTGTAATTGACGACAAAACAAGCGTGTACGGCGAAACCCTTGAAACGCTCACCGCAACGACAACGGACAGCGTGGCAAACGCCGACGGAATAACAACAATAGTTGCACTCACAAAGGATGAGGGGACAACGGTCGGAACGTACGACATCACAGGCGAATGCGTAAACGGCAACTACACCGTTACCTTCACAAACGGTACCTACACAATTACCAAACGTGACATTACCGTTACGGTAACGGACGTGGAAACGGACAACACGGTAACCTTTGAAGCATTGACGCAAAAATTCCGTTGGACTGTCAGCCAAGGCAACATCGTAGACGGCGACGACCTCAACGTGGAAGTGTACCTTGTAATTGGCGGAACGGAAATTACCGCCGACAATTTCAGAGCGACATTCTGTGGCGGTACGCACACGCTTACGGCACGTTTCGACAACGACAATTACAACATCTCGCTGCAAAACGGAACGCTTTCCGTGACGTTGCCCAGGGTTACGGTTGTTGACGTACAAACTCAGTACGTTTACAGCGGAAGCGCAATCGTACCCTTCCATTGGAAAACCAACATCAGCGGCTACCTTGAAAGCGCAACGGAGTACTCCTTCAAAGCCACCTACTACGCTGCCGACGACGTGAACAGAGAAAATCCTTTGCAGATTGTAAACGCTGGCGATTACGTAATGGTAGTGTCCATCGTACACACAAGCGCCTACCAATTTGCCGATGAAGCGCAGACGGAATTTGACATTCACGTTGCCAAGAAGGACATTTCCGACAGCATTTCCTTTGTGGGAATAGAAGACGTACTCATCATCACCAACGAAGTGTTTGTAAGCGCAACAGCCGACGGCTACGACGTGGCAATTGACGTAACGCTCAAACGTGGCGAAACGGAAGTGGAATCGGTAAGCGTTGCCGGCGACTACACCGCAACTGCCGTGGTGAATGACGTCAACTACACGGGAAGCAAACAACGCTCCTTCACGGCTATTGCCGACGCCTACGCAAAGTTGAACGACTTTGTGCAAAAGGTAGACAAACTTGACGGCACCTTCACACAGGCACAGGCGCAACTTATTGTGGAATTGCGAGGCATTGCGCAGGGCTTCACCCAAGACGAACTGTTGCAGATAGAAAACACGCCAGCATTCAAAACGGCTTACGAAGAATACAAACAGGCGTGGACGCAATTTGTACAACAGGCAACGGAAAAGGTGGAACTTGCCGAAAAGACCTACGACGGACTGCTTACCGTTGTTGCAACGGTAACGGCAATGTTGCTTGCCGCAGGCGTAGTAATTAAAAAATGGCTCAGTTGCTGAAAGGAGGTACTGACATGAAAAAGAAACTGTTTATTATTGCAACGGTGTTGATATTGGTGCTTTCTGCGGTAACTGTTACCGCCTGCAACACCGATGAAAAACTTTTCAACGCTTTTGTGGAAAAACTGCAAACGGGCTATCAGGCAGGCACGTTGCAGACAAAACGCACCACGGCTATCGGCGAAACACTGCTTGCGGAAACCTCGGCAAACTACACCTTTGCCGAAAACGGTTCCGCAACGGTGCAAACCACCGTCAGAAAACTGAACGAAAATCCCGTGGAAGGGGAAACGTACTTGGAAAGCACACAAACTTCCAACCTTACGACGGATGAAGCCAAAGAAGTTTTCTTTGACGTATCTAAAATTTCCAAGGACAATTTTCTGAAGGGACAATACACGCTTTCCACGGAAAAAACACAATCCACGCTGACATTTACCGCATCTTCGGCGGAAAAAATGTTTGGTGTAACCACAGAGGAAGCGCAACGCATATCCGATATTCAAGTTACCGTGTGCGTTGAAAACGACAAACTTGCAAGTTTGCAAATAACCTACAAACTGGATACGGCAACCACCGTTACCTTTACGGCTACCTACGCCTACTAGGAACAATGCGCTTGGGGCAACACACCCCAAGCGCCTGATTGAAACCGCCTCAAAAGCGGAGCGCACGTCTGAAAAAAGGCGTGCACAAGGCAAAAGCCTTTGCCCATGAATATTTCGGAAAAATATTCTCGGTTCATGGAAAAAACCGCACAGTGTGCGTACGGGCAAAAAATCTTTGCCCGTCAAATCAGACATTACCGTGGCAATCACGTTGATATATCCAACATTTACACAAGGAAAAATTATGAAAAAGCAAAAACAACAAACAGACGTTATCGTGCAGATAACCGACCTGTGCAAAAAGTACAAAGGTGCGGACAAATTTGCCATAACAAACATCAATATGGAATGCCGTGCAGGGGAAATTGTCGGGCTGCTGGGCAAAAACGGAGCAGGCAAGTCCACCACCATCAAGTGTCTTACAGGATACTTTCCTTTTGACAGCGGCGAAATAAAAATTTGCGGACACGACATCCGAACAGATGGCGTTGCCGCAAAGCAAAATCTGGGATACGTTTCCGACACCCGTGCAATGTTCGACAAAATGACGGGGACGGAATACGTCAATTTTGTGGCGGATTTGCACCGCACTCCCTTGAAGCAACGTGAAGAAAGGATAGCGGAAATGCAAAAAGTTTTTCATCTCGGCGAAAAGATAGACGAACTGATTGCTTCCTATTCGCACGGAATGAGGCAGAAAATATGCATAATGGCGTCCCTCATTCACCGTCCCAAACTGTGGCTGCTGGACGAACCGTTGACGGGACTTGACCCGCAAACATCCAAAGCGTTGAGGGAATACATGCAGGTGTACAAGCAACAGGGCAATGCCGTGCTGTACTCGTCGCACAACCTTGACGCAGTGGAAAAGACCTGCGACAGAGCATACATCATCAACAACGGAAAACTTGTCAGCAGTATCGATATTGCCAAATTCAAAAAGAAAAATCCCGAAAAAAGTCTGGAAGACGCTTTTATCGAGTACTTTGAGGAGGACTGATGAAAACCGTACTGCTTTTGCTGAAAAAGGACAGACAGATTTTCCTTTCGGAAAACTTCAACGGAAAACGACGCCACGACGTATTCGGTGCGCTTTCCACAATTATTTTGCTTGCATTGCTGTACGGCACGTTTATCTACGTGTTTTACCACTTTGCAAGGTTTTACATGTCCGCAACGTTTGAAGTGCAAGGTGCCGAAAGGGCTCGTGCCTTTGAACTGACCACATTTGTGTACGCAGCAATGTTGCTTATCAACATTTTTGTGGGCGTAAAACAAATCTATTCCGCATTGGTAAGCAGCAACGATTGCGACGTGCTTATTTACCAACCCATATCGCAACAGCATCTGTTTTTGTACAAACTGATAAAAATCTACATCGGACAAATAGTTTCCACGTTACTTGTACTGTTGCCCTCCGCAATTGTAATTGACGTGCTTTCCGCTTCCGTGGGAGGATTTTGGTACTACCTGACGGCGGTGTTTCATCTGTTGCTGTGTCCCTTGCTGGGATGCGCCATTGCAGCCCTTTTCACCGTGCCTTTCAACGGCATTATGCGTTTCGTGCAACGCAAATTCGTGCTTCACCTGATACTGTATGTAATTGTTCTGGCGTTGGGATTTTGGCTGTACGGAATGTTTTTGTCGGTGCTTACGGACCTCATTCAGACGGGCGAACTGCTGTACGTGCTGGATTCCTCCACCGTTAACGCCGTTGCCGCAGTTGCCGCAAAGTTTTACCCCGTAAAGTTTTTCAGCAATATGCTTTTCGGGCAAAACGTGGCGGTAAGTTTGCTGTCGGTGTTGGGCATTTGCGCCGTTGCAGGCGTAGTTACCTACTTTGTGATACGTGCAATGTATTTCAAGGTGTTGCAACAAAAATTGGAAGGGGACATAAAAATTTTCCGCAAAAAGAAGAGCGTTGCAAAAATACATTCGCCCTTGGCGGCGTTGGTAAAAAAGGAATTTTTGATAATTCTGCGCACCCCCACCTACGCTTTTGCCTACTTTGCCACCACTTTTACGTTGCCTTTCATGGTGTACGTGTGCGCAAACCTTATGCGTTCCATGGTGGCGACGCTTCCCAACGTTGCCCTGATAAACTGCGATTTTGAAATTGCAATTTTCGTCATTGCCATGTTTTCCGTACTGACAAACACGTTTTGCACTTCCAACATATCCCGTGACGGCAAAATGTTTTCCATGCTGAAAACCATGCCGGTGGACGGACACCTTGTGGTAAAGGCGAAACTGCTGTTTTGCTCGGTGGTGTCGGTAGCGTCGGTATTGGTAAGTTGCATAGTGCTGCTGTGCGTATCCTACCTCAACTGGTGGCAGGCACTTGTTATTTTTGCCGTGGCGTCGCTGCTGGACATTGCGGAAATTGCCTTTGCCACCAAACGGGACCTTGCCAAACCGCACCTTCCGCAAAACGACCGTGACGAAGTTACCGAAGACAACAACAACGTTTCCGCCGTTACCCTGCTGGGGCTTGTGTGTGCCGTATTTCTGGGAGGCGGTGCGCTGGCGATGTCGCTTATTCTCTCACTGCTGTACACAAACGCTCTGGCGCTTACGGTTACCATGACATTTGTGTTTATTGCCGTGATACTTGTGTTTATTCTTTCGCTTGTGTACCTTTTCAGGGATTTGGAAGACAACTTCTACAAAGCGGAAGACTGAGGTGTAAAATATGAAAAACATGAAAACAAAAGTTATTGCGCTTGTGCTTGTAATACCCCTGTTGCTGATTTTCACGACAGGCTCCGTTGTGCAAGCCACGGAATTGTTGGTGGATGTACCCGTTACGTCCGTTACCATTTTGGGGGAAAGAAACAGGCGCATAGATATTGCCGAAGAGGGAACGCTGAAAATAGAAACGGAAGTTTTGCCCGCCAACGCCACCAACGCCAAAGTTACTTACAGCGCCGAGGCGGTGGAAGGTCAGCAAAAAGCCGAAGTGATAATTTCCGATGACGGCACGGTGAAACCCCTTACCGCAGGCACTGTAAACATCGTGGCATACGCCGACGGCAAAAGCGACAGTATTACCGTGGCGTTTTACTCTTCTCTTCCCATGGGCGTTTATCAGTACCTTACTGAAGTTAACCTGGCTGTAGGCGGCAGCACGCAAATACGCAACGGCGTGGACTACGCAATTTCCCCCGACGACGCTTCCGTTACCAATGCCGTGTGGGAAAGCGAAAACACCGATATTGCCTCCGTCAGCAACGGCAGAATTACCGCTCATTCGGCAGGAAACACCGCCGTCAACGTTACTTTTGACGGAATAAAAACTGACGGCAACGGCAATGTTTCCCCGCAAACTTTCTCAATGCGTTTCGACGTTACGGTAACCGTGGATATGCCGGAAACGGGCGTCAGCATAAACGGCGCAAGCGAAGGCACCTTTCCGCTTAACACTTCCGACAAAAACAATCCGCAAACTTTTTCCTTCCTGTACGATTTGGAAAAATTGTCCCTGGAAGACATAAATCTGCGTTACGACAGCGAAAAATTTTCGTTGGTGGAAATTACTGCTCAAACGCAAACGCTTTCTCAACAAAATTACAGCGTGGCAACGCTGAAAGCGGCATTCTCCGACAGTATGGTGTACGGAGAAAGCGCCGTGATAGTATTGGAAAAAGACGGCGAACGGCTTGCTACATTCACTATGGTGTACGCATTACTTACGACTGCGGAGATGATTCCCCAAAGTACCGACCTTGTTGTAAGCAAAAACAACAACACCTTTGTGGAATTCACAGTGCTTACAAACGCCGAGGAGATGTACGGCTACGACTTTCAGACGGGACAACGTGCCCAAAGGTACAACGTTACCTACTCTTCGTCGGACGCACAAATTTTACGGGTGCAAAGTCAGGACAACAGATGCATTGCCACGCCTCTTGCCGAAGGTACGGTAACCGTTTACGCCACCGTTACGGACAGAAGCAACGGCAAAGTGCTTGCAAAAACGGAAATGCAATTCACCGTACACAACCCCTACACGCAACTGCTGTTTGAACTGAACCCCACAAATTACGGATTGCAACGGGAATACGTTTTGGGAAGGTACAACATTGACGTTTCCGAAGGCAACAACGTTTTGACGCCTTTAAGCGGAGAAAACGCCCTTACGCTTGCGGTGAAGGCTTACACCGTGAAGGGCGAAACAATGCCGGACTTTTCCAAAGTAAAGTTTGAAAGCAGCAACGAAAAAATTGCCACGGTAAACAATCTTGGACAGATTTCTCTTGGCAGTCAAAGCGGCTACGTTACCATTACAGTAACAAACATCGAGTACGGTTCCACGGCGTCGGCGCAAGTAACGATACACTGCCGTGCCAACGGCGTAAACGTGTACGACTACGACCAACTGATGGCGGTTACACAGGGCAAACAGTACGAAACGGTGCTTCAGAACAACATTATGCTGGCGCCGGAAATTGCCCAAAACACTGCCGACGGAAACTTCCCCTTCCTCGCATACGCCAACAGTTGCGTTAAAACGACAGACGCCACGGCAGACGACAAATACTACGAAAACAAAGGGGAAAAATCTACGATAAAGTACGCAGTGGAATTTTCCGCAAACGTGTACGGCAACGGCTATTTCATCGACGCCGACAACCTAACTCAAAAACTTTTCAGCCGCTCGGGCAACAGAGTGTTTACAGGCCCCACCGATTTGGTGAGTTGGGGCAACAACACGGAAAAAATCGCCGTCAAATCGCAGGACAACGCAGTGTTCCTTGTAAAAACGGACAACGTGGCAATTTGCAACGTGGAACTGAAAGGATGCTCCGACGCTTCTCTTGTTGCGCAAAACGAAAACGGCACGTCCTACACCGACCTTGGCAAACTTGACTACTGCGGAACGGTGCTTGAAGTGGCAAGCGACAACGTAACGGTCAGTTACAGCCGTCTGAACAACGGAAGAACGGTGTTGCGCATTTTCGGCAAAGCCTCGGCTAGTCTTGCCGACGTGCAAAGCAATCCGCAATCCTTCAAAGCGGAAGTTACCGTGAACAACTGTTTGTTGGGATACGCACGGGAATTCATTTTGAAAATGGGCACCAACCAAATTAACCGTGTTTCCCCGAGCAACTACACCGATTTCGGCATAACTTACCTAAACAAAATAAGCGGCACCATTTCTCAGGAAGTGTACGACGAGGCAAGCCCCTTCTTCACCAAAGCAAACGGAGAAAACTACCTGCCAAAGGACGCCGACAATGCCACCGACGACTACTTCAACAACAATTACGTTTTGACGGACGTAACGCTTGAAGACTGCGCCTTCCGCAATGCTGGGCTGTTTTCCGTGGGATTGGAAAGTATGTTTGGCGGGTTGTGTCTGCACCGCTACGATTACAACGACAACTACGCTTTCTGTTCCAAACTGAATTGGGGCGGAATTGCAGGCGCAAGTTACCCTGCGGCGTTACACTTGAAAGGCGACGTGCGTTTCTACGACTGGAAACAGGTGGACTCGGTAAACAGCGACACCTTGCTGGAAGGAAGCGACACGGAAGTCGCCCAACGGATAGGGCTCAACCTGGATTTTTCGGAACTTATCGGCAACTACGACGCACAACTGCAACAGTCGGAAAAACTTATGCAGGACTACAACGGGCAAAAGTACGTCAACGGCGCAATAGCCTTCTACGGAGGAGGCAAAAATTACAGTTACGTGGACACATTGGAAGTGAGCGGAGAATTTCATTCCCTGGCAAATTACACGGTACCGGTAACCTACTTCATTGCACAGGGCAATGCACGTCTTATCTATTACACGGCGGGACAGGAAGATTTCCGCTTCATGCTGTACAATTCCGCAAGTTCCTTCAACGTACAAAAACAATTTAACGATTTTGCCTCGGGACAGGCTCTCAACTGGCTGTACCGCACCGTCTGAGGCCGTCACACGGCTTGTGACGAAAGTTTTGGTGAAAGTCGACTGAATCTGCCGTTGCACCTTATCGCCACAACCGTTCGACAAAAAGCGTAACAGTACGGCAAAATTTTCCGATAAAAAAAGGGAAGCGTTTGACGCTTCCCTTTTTTATTTGTACTTTTTTTGCGCAGTTTTGCATGGCGTTTTGCATGCGACGTTATTGCCTAAAAACAACGTGTGCTTCCCCTCAGAAATGGTGAAAACAAATCTTCTGCACGCAGACCGCCTTTCAGGTTTTGCGAAAATGTGCAACCACGGTGTTGCAATCAGTCCAAAGCCTTGTACAGACGCACTACCGTGTCCACGCAGTTGTCTATGCCAAGAACGCCGCTGTCCAACGACAAATGATAGTTTTGCGCCTTGCCCCATTCCATATCGGTGTAGTAGCGGTAATAGGCGCTACGCTGTTTGTCCTTTTCCTTCAAACGTTTTTCCGGACTGTCGGCACGCTCACCATACAGACGCACTATTCTGTCGGCACGCACAGACATGTCGGCATGCACAAAAACTTTGAGAAGAGGAAAGTCGTCCCGCAAAATGTAGTCGGCACAACGTCCCACTATCACGCAGGCTCCTTTTTGCGCAAGTTCCTTGACGGTGTTGCTTTGTGCCACCCACAAAATGTCCTGGTTGGACATGGTGTTGTTGGCACGCATGGAAAAAATGTTGCCTATCCAACTGGATTGAGTGGCGTACTCGCCGTGTTCGGAAATGTAGTCATGGGCAAATCCGCTTTCTTCCGCCACCTTTTCGATTATTTCCTGGTCGTAGCAGGGAATACCCAACTTTTCCGCCACTTTTTTGCCGATTGTACGCCCTGCGCTTCCAAATTCACGGCTTATTGTAATGATGCGGTTTTTCATAGACTTGCACCTCTTTTTTACCGACGTTTATTGTTGTTTCAAAAAAAACAAAACGACGTCTTTTTGTGTTTATTATACGTTTTTTACGTGAAAAAGTCAACACGCAACCCCTTGTGAGGCACAAAAATTTGCTTTGTTTTCCAAACAAAAATTCATTTGGTTTGTGCATGCGTTTTTCAAATTGACTTTATTTTTGATACGTTGTATGTGAAATTTGCCTGCGTTTTTCCAAACTAACCTCAAAACACATTGCAAAACGGGCAATGACTTCATACTTTGTCTGCATTTTCTTTGTTTTTCGTGCAGTAAACATTTTGCGTTTTGTAAATTGACTTTGTTTTTGCTACGCTGTATATGAAATTTGCCTGTATTTTGCAAAACTAACCTAGAAACACCTTGTAAAACAGGCCATTACTTCATCCGTCGCCAGCATTTACTTTGCATTTTATAGAGTAAAATATTACATTTTGTAAATTAACTTTGTTTTTGCTACGCTGTACGTAAAAAGTGCCTGCGTTTTTCCAAACTAACCTCAAAATACATTGCAAAACAAGCAATTACTTCATACTTTGCCTGCATTTACTTTGCCTTTTGTGCAGTAAAAATACTGCGCTTTGTAAGTTGACTTTGTTTTCGATACGCTGTACGTGAAAAGTGCCTGCGTTTTGTAAAATCGAATTTCCTTTGATACACGGTACATTGTTGAACATCGACGGTGTGGACAAACGGTGCAAAACACGCAAGTGCACCGCAAGTAACAATTTTTTGCATACGGTAAGAAAAATTTGCTACAAAAAACCCGCCCGAAAAGGGCGGGGTGTTTATGGCAGGTTTGATTTGAAACGGAAATTAAATAATCCAGGAGAAAAAATGATTATTCTTTGACTGCGCCTGCCGACAAACCGTTTATCATGTACTTAGTCAGACAGAAGTACAAAATGACGATGGGTACCGCAATGAATACTGCGCCTGCGGCAAAACGGGCAAATTCCGTTTCCGGCAAAGACATAAGTCCCACTGCCACCGTCCACAAATCTTTGTTTTTCAACAAAAGTTTTGGCAAAATGAAATCGCTCCACGGCCATGCAAACTGCGTCAGCAACGTGTACACCAAAATAGGTTTGGACAACGGTACCGTTATCGTCCAGAAAATGCGCATATTGCTTGCGCCGTCGATGCGTGCCGCTTCGTAGATGGTTTTGGGAATGGTATCGAAAAAGCCCTTTTGCACCAGGTACCCCATAGGTGCGCCGCCGGCATAAATCAATGCCAAACCGATGTGACTGTTGATGAAGTTGAACTGCGTCATAAGAAGGTACACAGCCGTCATTCCCATGAAAGAGAGAAACATTCCCAGCACCAACGCCCCTTTCATCAGGGTGCGTCTGCCCTTAAACTCGAAGGAAGAAATGGTATAGGCTGTTACAATCACCAGAAACGTTCCCAAAAGACTGCTTATCACTGCAACCAACAGGGTGTTTCCAAACCAACTCATGTAGTCGTAGTAGGTGTCGGTGAAAAGGGACACGAAACTGTTGAATGAGTACTTGGTGGGGAAAAATCCGTTGAAAGAGTAGATACTGCCGCTTTCGGAAAAGCAACTTAGCACCAACCACAAACAAGGAAAGAGGAACACTACCGACACCACCAACAAAATGGCGTAGGTGAGGAAAGCGTCGGCAATACGTTTGGATCGAACTCCCGGTTTTTTCATCTGAATGTATCCTCCTTTTTGTAAGATGCCGAACGCACGTACACGATGAGGCTGAGTACCGACGTGATAATGAAAATCACCAGGCTTATTGCCGCACCTATGCTGTAATAGTTTTTGTCGATGGACATACGGTACAGCCAGTTGATGAGCAAATCGGTGTCGCTGGCAAGGAAGTACCCCTCGCTTGTAACGTTGCTTCGAAGGAAGAAAAACACTCCGAAGTTGTTGAAATTACCGATGAACTGACTGATGAGTACGGGCGTTGTGGAAAATATCACAAAGGGCAGGGTGATTTTTTTGAACTGCACCCAACTTGACGCACCGTCAATTTTTGCCGCTTCGTACAAATCGGCGTTGATGTTGGACAAAATGCCCGTTGCAAGCAACATTATCGAGGGAACGGAAAGCCATGCGTTAACGAAGAAACCTATTCCTCTCGACATCCATGTGGAATTGATACCGAAGAAGTCAATTATCTTGCCGCCGTCGGCAACAATCATGTTGTTGATGGGTCCGCCGTTGCTGAACATGAATTTGAACGCCAAAAGAGTTATGAAACCTGGCATTGCGTAAGCCAACACGGGAAATGCTCGCCAGATGGCTTTGCCTTTGACGCATTTTTTGTTGAAAAGCAACGCCAAGCCCAACCCCATGAAATAGTTGGCAAAGGTGGAAGCAAAAGCCCACAGCAGGTTCCAACCCAAAATTTTAACAAAGGATTGAGAAAGTTCGCCCAATGCCACAAGTTTTTTTGAAACTGTCCAGACTCCAATCCACCAGTTCGGGCGGAACAATGTCGCCGCCGTAGTTGGTGAAAGCGATGAGAATCATAAACACGATGGGCAACACGTTGAAAATGTCCACGCCCACAAGGGGAAGCACCAGAATGAACTTGCAGAAATTTTTGTTTAGCAAAGAAGACAGGTCGTCTTTGAAGGTGGGAAGGGTTTTGAAAGGACGCATATCGGCGTACTTTTGGGCGTCTTTGATGTTGGACACCCACAACGCCACAAGTACAACCAAGGCAAACCATGCAAAAATGCCCCACAACAGCATTATTACCGAGTTGTCCCCCTCAATGCCCAGCCAGGCGTCGGCTTTTTGGGTGCCGAGGGTGAAAAAGCCTATTATGTCCCCGACACCACGAACGGCGAAATACGCCACAAATGCCACTTCGGCAAGCAGGTACAAAAGCCCCTTGACGTACTGACCGTTGAGCATTTGTCCCGTACCCATAAGGCACATGGAAGCGTATGTTTCCCTGCCGCTGTTACCGAAAAAGTTTTTGAACCGTGCGGGGATGTTTTTGAAGTAATTGCCCACACGTTGGAAAAATTTGTTTTTCATAGGCGTACCCTATCAGGAAAATGTGTGAATTGCCTTGTAAATGTCGTCTGAGATGTCTTCCAGAATGGACTGAATGTCGTCGAGAGTGTATTTTCTGCCGCCGCAGCCGTCGGTAGCAATCTTTTTGAAGCCCGACGATATCGGAAGCCAGATTTGTCCTACTGCGGATATCGAAGGCATTACCACAAGCGTGCCGTTGTCCAGATTTTCAAAGGTAACTCTTGTAGCCTCGTCCGTTATTCCCTGCAAAGCGTCGGCTCTTGCAGGCACTACGCCCAGCATTTCCGCACGCTTCGTTACCATTTCCAGACTTGTGGCAAATTCCACAAACTTCAACGACCATTCTCTGTTTTTGGTGTAACTGGAAATGCCGTAGCCGTTTACGCCGCCCATTGTCTTGTGCGCTACCCACAACGAATCGTCATTGGCGTCCTTGCGTACGGTAATGTCGCCGTCGGCAGGCAGTTTGGGCAAACCCGTTATTACAAGGTTTTCTTCCGTTGCGGCCTTGGCTTCCTCTTCCGTCATGCCCTGATTTTGGTACTGCAACACAAGTTGATTGACAAAACTGCTGGTCATGTCGGGAGTGCAGATTGTGGCGAAAATGGTTCCGTTGGCAAGCATGGTTCACGTCCCACGGTGAAACTGTCGTCAAGACACTTTTCGTCCATTATTCCCGCAAGATCCCAAATGATTTTTCCTCCCAACTTGGCGTTGGCATTGGCAAGACCGATGTCGGTGTCGTCGGTGTTGTTGTCTCCGAAGACGTATCCGCCGTAGGTGAACAGGAATCCCGAGTTGAAGTACTCGTTGTTGAGTTGCAAAGCGAAACCGAATTTAAGGCTGTCGCTGTTGCGTATCTGCACGCTGTAAGCATACATTTCGTTCCAGAATTCCACCATGTCGGGCACGCCGTTTCGGTTGTCGTCCCACTCCGTCTGCCAGTTTTCCGGCAACATGTCCTTGCGGTAGAACAGCAACGGCTGCTGCACGTTGACGGGTATTCCGCAGTACACCGTCTGCCCGTTGTTGTCCGCCATGTAGGCGTTCCATGCGTTTTGCGGAATCTCATCGTAGCAATCCAGCGATTGCACGTCGATGGGCATTACGTGGTGTCCGTCCACATACTTCATAAGTACGTCGTTTGCCTGATAAAGCACGTCGGGACCGTGTCCGTAGGGACCGTCCAGTTCCAAGTTGGAATATTCGTCCATGTTGGCGTCCACAGCCTTAACGTTTTGCCCTGCGTATTTTTCATTGAAGGCGTTGAGCAGGTAGTCCAAGTAGCCTTCCTTTTTTTGCCGTGTCGTTTTCCAACACACGTATGATAATTTCTTTGTCTTCTTCACAGGCGGCAAGGGCAAACAGTGCGCCCACCGTCAGTAAAACAGCCAATAGTATTGCCAAAATTTTTTTCATAACAGCCTCCCCTGACCTGCAAAATATTTTTTTGTAACTACGTTTTCCTCTTCTACCCCGTGGAAATCTTCTTTTGTGTTTACCAAAAGCGTGAGCGTTTGCTGCGGTGCGGTGCGCTGCAACACAAAGGTGTTTCCCTTACAGGATATGGACACGTCGCCGCAAAGCGCAGGCTGACGTTTGAGGGCAAGCAACGAGGCGACTTCCTCACGAAAACGCATCGTTTCGCCGTCGGACAGTTTGTCCCAATCGAAAGTGCGTCTGTTGTCGGGGTCGTAGCCTCCCTCGGTGAGTATTTCGTCACCGTAGTACAGGTTGCAACTGCCGGGCATAAACACACAAATTGCCAAAGCGCACAAAAACCGCTCTTTGTCGCACCCCGTGAGGGAATAAAATCTGTGTGTGTCGTGGCAGTCCAACAAGTTGAACATCATGTTGTTTGTCGTGTCGGTGTACCTCATAAGCAAACCTATGAGTTTTTCCGCAAGAGTTTTTTCGTCGGTGCTTTTCTGCACCAAAAAGTCCATCATTTGTTTGGTGAAGGCGTAGTTCATTATGCTGTCGAACTGATCGCCTTGCAAAAAACTTTCGCTGTTGTGCCAGTTTTCCCCTATCAATACGGCGTCGGGCTTCAGTTGCTTTACCGCTTTTCGCAATTCACGCCAGAACCCGTGGGAAACTTCGTCGGAAACGTCCAGACGCCAACCGTCTATGTCAAAGTTTTTTATCCAATAGGTTGCCACATCAATGAGGTAGCGTTGCAATTCCCTGTTTGCCGTGTTGAGTTTCGGCATGTATCTGCACTCGGCAAAACAGCAGTAGTTGGTGCGTGATTTGTTGACGTAATCCCCTTCCACAATAAACCAATTGAAGTACGGCGAATGTTTGCCGTGCTTCAGGACATCGCAAAAAGGTGCGAATTTGTCGCTTACGTGGTTGAAAACTGCGTCCAGCACCACCTTTACGCCACGCTTGTGACACTCCGACACAAGCCTTTTCAAGGCGTCGTTTCCGCCGAACATGGCGTCCACGTGGAAGTAGTCGTAAATGTCGTACTTGTGGTTGGTGTCGCTGCAAAAAACAGGCGTAAGGTACAATGCGTTGACGTTCATTGAGGTGATGTAATCCAACTTCTGACAAATGCCGTCAAGGTCGCCCCCGTAGAAAGATTTGGGCGTGGGCAACTGTCCCCACTGTGCGTTTATATACTTTTCGTTTTTTTGCGACGCTTTGTAAAATCTGTCCACAAACACCTGATAAAATACGGCGTTGTTGAGCCATGAAACATTTTCCACCACATCGTTTTTGTTGATGAAGGCGAACTGAAAACTGTTGAAGTAGGCAAAATCGAAATCATAGTCGGGAAGCAGTCCGTCTTCGCAAAAGTAGCAAGTCTTTCCGTCGTAGCACACCTTGAACACGTAGGCAAGGCGGGAATCTTTGAGATTGAGCCGTGTGGAATAGTAACTGTAAAGAGCATCGCTTCCTATAAGCGTCATTTTGCTTTCGTACCGTTTTTGCGCAATGGAATACTTTGTGTTGTACAAAACAGATACGCTTTGCAGTTTTTCTCCCTTGGCGAAGCGGATTTTAAGCACCACCGTTTTGTCGTCCAGGGCAAAACAGTAGTTGCTTTCCGGTCTGTGATAGATTGCGTGAATATTCATTGTTACACCTTTCAGCGTATTGACAAACTGTTTGTCAAACGTTATAATTTCTGTATTATGAAAAACAAAGTTACTTTGAGAGATATCGCAAAAGAAGCCAACGTTTCCGTTGCTACGGCAAGTTACGTACTTAACAACCGTGACGACCAAAGCATCAGCGAAGCCACACGCAAGAAAGTGTTGCAAATTGCCAACCTGTACGGTTACAAACTCAACTTTCCGGCAAAATGCATTTCCAGCGGTAAAACAAACATCATTGCAATGTGCCTTGGAAAACATCGTTTTGCACTGCACAAGGCGGAACATTTGCTGACGGTGGACAAATTTTGCCGTTTTCTTGCAAAAAAAGGCTACTCGTTGAGCATTTTTCCAAACAAGGACGTTTCCCGTCTGGACTACTGCGACGGTATTGTGTGTTGCGACACCGACATTGAACTTTTCCGCAATGTGGCGGAAAACAACTACTGCCCGTTGTTGGCGTTGAACTCCGGTGTGCACAATCCACTACTGTTTTATCAGGTAAACACCGACTTTGTCAATGTAAAACGCATTGCAAAGCAAATTTTCGGAAATGAGGACTACTGTGTGGTGAGTTACCGTCTTAACAGTGCCGAAACATGTCAGCAAATATCCGACACTTTCGCCAACGTTGTTTTTGCCGACGATTTTGAAAATCTCGACTCTTTGAAGGGTAAAAATGTGGTTGCGCTTGGAGAAATGCTGGGCGAATACTGCAAACGTATTGCAAAAGACGTGCTTACAATAGATTTTTGTTCTTCGGAAAAACTGGAAAAACTGTTTGAATGTTTTGACATTGCCTTCAATCGTAAAGACAGTATCGAACACAGCATACTTGTCTGACCTGCTTATATCTCCCAAAAACCGTACACTCCGCCACAAAAGTGACGGAGTTTTTTGTACGGTATTGAAAACTTGTTACTCTGCCGCTGTTGCCGCCGTAATGGTTACAACGGGCGTTTCGCCGGACATATCCACTACCACGGTGTATGTTCCCGTGACGGTGCAACTGATGTCGCTTCCGGAAATGTCAAATCCTGCGGGGCTTCCGCTGACGTTGGAAGCGTTTGCCCAACTGCGTTGGTCGGTGGTGTTGCCGACACAAATTCTGATGCCGAACCGGTCGCCTTCGGTGAATTCCTTTGTGAGAGTGTAGGTCTTTGCATCGGCGTCGTAGGTCATCTTCCAAGCGGGATCAACTGCCCAGCCTGCACCCGTCATTGTACCGTAAACGTAAGCATCGTCGGGGATGTTTTCGTCTTCGATGGTAATCATCTTGGAATGACTGTTGAAGGTGATTTTGTAATCGCTGGTTTTAAGTACCTTGATGTTGTTGTTTGTAGCACTGACTGCGCTGAAATTTTCACCGCCGTTGAAGAGGTTTGCGTACGGATAGTTTCCAAGTCCCGTGTAGGTATCGGTGCCCCATTCGCCACGTTCCGTTGCGCCTTCCTTAAACGCCTGAATTATAAGTTCGCTGCCTTCGGGAAGGTGAACGTGTTCCAAAGTGTACACATGGGGATTTTCCGCATCCTGAACGAGTTTGTAATCTTCGTTGAAGCAGTAACCTTCCCACGACATACCTTCTACAAAGGTTCCGTCAATGTAGTAGTCGGCAGGTTCCGGCGTGTAGGTAGTATCTACCGTTGCAGACAAAACGGCAGTTTCCACATTGTAGGTGAAGGAGTACATTCCTGCCGCCTTGGTTATCATGTTTCCGCCGCTGTCTTCAAACAACGCTTTGGAATCTTCGTCGAGGTTGACGTACTTTATGTACACCGTGCCCGCCGTTGTTACGCCGTCTTCAGTTTGCAAAGATGCAAACATGAAGGAGTCGCCTTCTACCATGTACACGGAAATTGTGTACACGCCTTCCGTCGTTGTTTCTTTAAGGGTTGTTCCTGCATTGATAAAGTCTTTCCAGTTGGTGATTTTGTCGCCCTTGATGTAGTAGGTCATTACCACACCGGTGGGTGCGGTGACTTATGGGATTTGTTTGTTCGTCTGCCCGCAAAAGTCCGCGGACGCATTCGATATAAATTTGTAGTAGATATGGATCTCGCGCGGCTTGTCGCCCTCCGTCTTTTCGCCCACGGTGATAAATTCGATGAGCTGCAAACACATTTCGCGCGTCAGCTCCTCGCACCTTGCGTACCGTTTCAGGCGGGCTATGTACTCCTCGACTTCCGCGTCGATGCTGTCCGCTTCGGCGAGCCGCGCTTCGATCTCCGCGACCTTACGTTCGGCTGCTTCCTTCTCCGCCTGATACTTTTCGCAAAGGCTTCTCAACACATTCTCGGGCAAAGCCCCCAGCACCTTTTCTTCAAAAGCAGATTGGATAAGTTGATCAAGCTCCGCAAGCCTGTCTTGAAGCGACCGCAACGCTTTCTCGTCCGACAATCTGTTGCGCTCGCCGCGCATGGCGCGTTCCCGCAAAAAGCGCTCTTTCGCCGTCGCCTCGTCCGTCTCCACCTCGCCCAGCATGGCGCGGATGTCGCTCAAAACGATGCCTTCTATCTGCCTGTCGCTGATGGCGTGGGAGGTGCAGTACTTTTTGCCGACGTCGATGTAGCGGCGGCACAGATAGTAGTTGCAGACGCCCCTGCGCTGCCCGCCCGACTTGAATTTGAGCTTACAGCCGCAGTCGGCGCAAAAAAGCAAGCCCGAAAGCGGATGTACGCGGTTCTCCTTGTCCGCCCTCCCGCGCGAAACGGACGTGCGCATCGCCTGCACCTTTTCCCATGTATCGCGGTCGACGATTGCCTCGTGCGCGTTCTCCTTGACGACGTGTTCGCTCTCGGGAACATGGAGCACCTTATGGTTCTTGTAGGAAAAGCGCGTCGTCAGATGCTGCGTCATCCTGCCCGTGTAGGTGGAATTGCTCAGAATTTCAGAGACGGTGCGCGTCGTCCAATAGCCCAGGTTCCGTCGCACCGACTTCTTTCCGTCCAGCCGCGTGTAGTACGCCGTGGGGTTAGGGATGCCCTCGTCGGTGAGCGCGCGGGCGATCGCCCGATAGGAGCTGCCCGCAAGGCGCATATCGTAGATACGCCGCACGACGGTTGCCGCTTCCTCGTCGATGACTGCCGTGCGCTTCTCGTCCGTTCCCGCCTTGTAGCCGTAGGGGTACGCCCAGTTGGTGTACTTGCCCTGCTTCCAGTTGGCTTCCAAAACGGCGCGGATCTTCTTGGAAGTATTCGCCGCGTGCCACTCGTTGAACACGTTCATGATGGGCATCATATCCATGCCCGCGCTCGTTCTGTCCGCCGTGTCCACGTTGTCCGAAAGGGCGATAAAGCGGATACCGTAGGCGGGGAAGATATAATCGATATACTGCCCCACCTGAATGTAATTTCTACCGAAGCGGGACAAATCTTTGACGACGATGGTGTCGATCTTGCCCTCTTTTGCATCGTCCAAAAGCCGTTTGACGGAAGGGCGGTCGAAGTCGGTGCCCGACCATCCGTCGTCGATATACTCGTCCACGACGGTGCCGCCGTTTTCCTCGGCATACTTTTTGAGGATGACCCGCTGATTTTCGATGGACATACTCTCGCCCGCCTTCTCGTCATCGCGCGAAAGGCGCATGTAAAGCGCCGTTCGATTCAGTTGTTTTTGCTTTGACATGAAACCTCCTTTTCTGTCAAAGCCATTCGGTCAAAGTCGGCTCTATTATAGCACAACTTGCCGAATTTTTCAACGGCCCGCGGCAACTTTTTCCTGACGTTCATAGCCCCGCCTCCCGGTCGGCGCGGCGCAGGGCGAGCTCCGCCACTATTTTCCCAAGTTCCGCCTGCCCCGTAAAGTGCCGTATGATATGGTATTGTCTGCCCTCGATCTCACAAGCTGCGGTGACGCGCGGGCAGTCCGCATATTTTTCCTGTAATTGTTGCAATGATTGTTTAATGGTTTGATCCCCCAATTAAGAATGTAGGTTGACATTTTATCTCCTTTATCATGATATGATCTTTGTTGTCTGAACGCGCACCGCTTCCCAAACGATGCGGATAGGAGTCCCTTTTTGCCGTCTGCCTTTAACATTGTCATCGGCATATCACTTCGGTTTCCACGTCATTTGCGCCCGTATGCCTGCAATGTGTCTGGCAGGGAGCCGACCGCTCGCGCAACCGGACTTGCGGTCGGCCGTCATTTGATTTAACCGAAAATCAGGAACAGTATCGCAAACGTCTGCGCAAGCAGAAGAACGGGCGTCGCCCAGAATAAAAACTTGCGGAAGCCGCTCTCCATACGCATATCCTCGCGTTGTTTCTCGATTGCCTTCTCCGTCTGTTTGATTTCCTCCTGCGTTTTCGACAGAGTTTCTTTTACACTCAACAGCATTTCCGCTTTCATGTCATTTGCAGAAGTCAAAACCGCCTTTCTGACTTGCATTGCAATGTTCTCGTTCAGCCGCTCCGTCTTTGCCGCCGTTGCTTTGATTTCCCGCACGGCTTTCTCCGTCGTTTCCGTCAGCTCGAACTCCGTCATCGCTATATCCGAACGCATACCCTCGATGA
>ERZ1090865.35-NODE-35-length-97826-cov-27.849853_pt1 | contig 97826 bp, 78 predicted proteins | sample MGYA00478478_ERZ1090865 | MGnify/ENA primary metagenome ERZ1090865 (study PRJEB33644, sample SAMEA5815715) | chicken gut metagenome | biome: Chicken; feature: Gastrointestinal Tract; material: Caecum | place: Ireland | collected 2019-01-01 | study: A study of the... | reverse complement strand
CGCCGCCCTGGCTGCGCGGGGCAACGCCGGGCCGGGAAAGGGGGGGCGGCGGGCCGCACTTACTCTCCCCGGGGGGGGGGGGGGGGGGCGCGGGGGGGCGGGCCGCCTGTCGGTGAGGCTGTTCGTGGGGCTGCTGGCCGCGTTCAGCCTGTGCGGTGTGCTGGTCTACGGCATCGTGTCATGGGCGTTCCCGTACGGCTTCGACTCCGTGGTGGCCGCGCGCGAGGCGGGTGCGGCCGACGTCATGCAGGGGGACGGCGTCTCGACATGGACGTTCGCCGAAGCGGGCGGCGACCCGCCCGGCACCGGTGCCGCGGTGTCGATTACGGTCGATGCCCAGCGCGCCGCCATCGAGGATACGTTCGTCACTCTGCTGTTGCCGATGATCGGCGTCATCGTGGCGCTGTCCGCGGTGGTGGCGTGGCTGTGCAGCCGGCTGATCATCCGCCCGATGCAGCAGGCCAACCGTCGGCTGGCCGAGCTCAACGGGCGGCTCGCGTCCGCCAATGACGAACTGGCCCGCGAGACGCGGGTGGTGCGTGCGATGGAGCGCGAACGTCGCGATTTCTTCATGGCGGCCTCGCATGAGTTGAAAACCCCGGTCGCCGTGCTGCACGCGCAGGTCGAGGGCATGATGATGAACCTGGGCGACTATGCGGACCGGGACGCGGTGCTGCCGCGCGCCTTGCGCACCGTGGAGCGGATGCGGCGCATCGTCGGTCAGACGCTGACGGTGTCGCGCATGGATGCCGCCGAACTCGGGGAACGGCGTTGGCTGCGCCTGCGCGATCTGATCGGGGACGCAGTCGAGGGACATGATGCGTTGGCGCACCGCAGGGGCGTGACGGTGGAGTGCAACGTGGACGGCGGGACGGCGCTGCATGCCGTGCCGGGCCTGCTGGACAAGGCCTTCGACGCGGTGATCGGCAACGCCGTGGCCTACGCAGCACCGGGGAGCGTCATCTGCATCGAAACAGGGATGGTTCCGGCGCCGGGCCGCTGCGAGACGGTGCCCGGCGCCCTGACGGTGACGGTCCGCAACCGGGCGGAGCAGCTGCCCGAAGCCGATCTGGCGCGTCTGGGGGAGCCGTTCTTCCGGCCGGACGTCTCGCGCAGTTCGGCCACCGGGGGCACGGGACTCGGCATCCATATCGCGCACACGATATTCCGGTCCCAGGGCTGCACGCCATCGATCGACATGACGGACGGAATCTTCCGGTACAGGGTGGTCGTGCCGGCGGCGATCGTGCGGGAATGGGGCGACGGGCCGGGCGGAACTGCGCACGACGCGGATGGGGGCGCCGGCGAACCAAACCGACACCAAACCGGAACGATACCGAATCCACACCGTCATCCTGTTGAATCGTCGTTGGCGGGGGGCGCGGCTCCGGTCGGCGGCGGTGCCATCGCCGGCTGAACGAATCGCCCGGAGCCACGCGCCCCGCCGCCATCAATCGCAGAGAAAGGCGGAACACGGCATGCGGAGCATCACGTTGGCGTTGCGGTATATATGGCGCAAACGCGGCAGGACCATCAGCCTGCTGCTCATCCTGCTCGTCGTCGCCACGACGACGCTGACCGGATTGGCGGTGCGTGACGCAGCGGCGGATGCGCAGCAGGCGATACGGCAGGCGCTCGGCGGGGTGTTCACCATCGAACAGGACGAGTCGAACCCCGAGAACTGGACCAACAGGCAGATCGAGGGCATGGGCTATCAGCAGGTGTTCGCGGGCAAGCCGATCACCGCCGAACTGTGCGGCAGGGTGATGGCGCAGGTCCAGGGCATCCGCGGCTGCGACGCGACGACCGAGCAGGTGCTGGTGCCGGAGACCACGGACGGCCGGACACTGGAGCTCATCGACGACGGCTCGGGCACCGACCCGGCCAGCGAACAGGCGTTCTCGACCGACGACTTCGGCGACACGGTAACCGTCATCGGCGGCACCGACTCGCGGTTCGACGCGAACTTCGCCAAGGGATATCTCGTGCTCGCCCACGGGGAACCGGTGATCGACCCGGCCGCGCGTACGGGGACTGACCGGGACGGATCGGATGACGATGCGGACGCCGGGACGGGTGTCGGGACGGACGACGGCGTGGTCGGCGACGTGCTGATCGGCTCGCAGCTCGCCGAACGCAACGGTTTGCGGATCGGCGACACGATCGTGCTGCGGCGTGCCACCGTCCACGCGCAGATGAGCGGCATCAGCGTCGAGCAGACGCGCACGCCCGTACGCATCGTCGGCCTGTTCGACCAGACCGCGAAATCCAGCGCGCTGACCAGCAACTGGTCGATGACCAACGCGATGTTCACCACCATGGACGTGGTCGACCACTCACGCGAAGGCACCGCCGAGGAAGGATTCGACAAGGTGAGCTTCTACGTGACCGATCCCGATCGCACGGCCGACATCGCCGCCCGCGTGCAGGCGCTCGACGAGCTGTCGGGCGGCCAGTATGTGGTCAGCCAGGACACGGCGGACGCCGATGCCGTATCCGAACCGCTGCGCAACCTCGATGCGCTGGTGCTCGCGCTCGTCGTGCTCGCATTGGCGGCCGGCATGGTGATCCTCTGCCTAGTGCTCGCCTCGCGCGTCAAGGAGCGCATGCACGAGAGCGGCGTGCTGCTCTCGCTCGGCTTCGGCCGCTGGGCGATCCTCTCGCAGTATCTGGTCGAGGCGGCGCTCGTGGCCGTCGTCGCGTTCGCGTTGAGCGTGCCGATCGGCGCGATGATCGGACAATTCGTCGGAGACGGGTTGCTCGGCATGTCACGCGCCGGCACGGGCGGCATGGGCGGCACGGTCGGCGGGCTCACCTCGAAGGACGGCATGACCGTGGCCAACAGCGACATGATGTCGCCCAGCTTCACGCCGAACGCCGACATGGGCAGCATCCACGTCGTCATCGATGGCTGGACCATCGCCGGCCTGTACGGGCTCGGCCTGGCGCTGGTCGCCGTGTCGGTCGGCCTGTCGGGCATGGTGCTGATGCGCCGCCGTCCCAAGGACATCCTCGCCGCCATGTCGTGACCCTGACCCGATCCCAGCCACAAGCGATCCGTATGCGAAAGGAGCTCACCGATGGCAATCATCGCACTCGACAACGTCACCTATGCCTATGAGGACGGTCATGGCCGCACACGCACCGTGCTGCGCAATGTCAGCGCCGGATTCGAACCCGGGGTCATGACCGCCGTGGTAGGCCCGTCCGGTGTCGGCAAAAGCACGCTGCTCGCACTGCTCGGCGGCCTCGATCTGCCCGACGCGGGGCGCATCGTCTATGACGGCCGGCCGCTGACCGCGGGCGGGCTTGTCGCGCACCGCCGCCGTCACGTCTCGTTCGTCTTTCAGGAGTTCAACCTCATCGACTACCTGAACGCCATTGAGAACGTCGCGCTGGTCGCCGACCGCACCCGCGCCCGTGAGCTGCTCGACGCGGTGGGACTCGACGCCGAGGATATGCGGCGCGGCGTGACGAAGCTGTCGGGCGGGCAGCGTCAGCGGGTCGCCATCGCACGGGCGCTCGCGGCCGGCACCAAGGTGCTGCTGGCGGATGAACCGACCGGCAGCCTCGACGCCGACAACGCCGAAGCCATCGCCGCGTTGCTGGCTGAGAACGCCCATGAGCACGGCATGTGCGTGATCGCCGTGACCCACTCCGAACGATTCGCCGCCCACGCGGATGCGGTGATGCGGCTGAACCGCGGGCATCTCAAGCGGATCCGCTGATATGCCCGCATCCGGGGTCTTCGCGTCACGGGCGGCGGTCAGCCGTTGCGGCGCTTGGGCAGCAACGAACGCATCGCGTCCGGCACGCCGTCCTTGACGATGTCGATGAGGAACGAGGAAACGAACACCGTGACCAGCGAGAAGGCGATGCGCTGCACCGGGATATAGGTCAGCGACAATCCCAGCACGGTCAGGTCGGTGAACAGGTAGGCGCGTGCGAGCCGCCAGTGCGTCACATGCGAGATGACGAGCGCCAGCGCGTCGTCGCCGCCGCTGGAGCCGCCCTGGCGCACCACCAGTCCGACGCCGATGCCGACGAACACGCCGCCCAGCAACGCCGCCAACAGCGGCATGCCGGACAGGTCGGGCAGCATCGGCGGGAACAGGTCCCACAATCCGAAGAACAGCGACATCGATGTGGTCGATACGATCGACAGCAGGATGAACCGGCTGCCGAGGAACCGCCACGCCAGCAGGTAGCAGGTGATGTCCAACACCGGCGTGGTGATGGACGGCGGGATGCCGAACCAGTGGTCGAGCAGGAGCAGCATGCCGAGCACGCCGCCCTCGGTGATATCGACGCGCTGATGGATGTTATGCAGTCCGAACGTGGCGATGGCGGTGCCCAGCATGATGAGCAGGATGCGCCTGAACGTCAGCGTTTCGGGGATTTTCCGCAACATGTCGTGGACCTTGGCCCATGGCATGGATATCACGTCCCTTGCAGATGCGAATCGAAGGTAATAATGCTTGTCGGCCGGACCGGTCATACCGGCCGACACAGCAGTCTAGCACGTCGCCTGCGAACGACGCGGGCGGACGATGGGGCTAGGCCCGGCGCCGGTCGCGCGCCAGACTGTCGGCGACGCCGACGACTACGCCGATGAACGCGGGGATCAGCCATCCGATCTGCAGGTCGTTGAACGGGATGGCGCCGACCAGCGCGTCCAACCAGCCGAACGATACGCCGAGCAGTGCGATAAGTTCGGCGCAGCAGTTGACGATGCTGACGATGCCGGCCAGCAGTACGGCCCAGAAGTAGACGCGCGGGAACCTGGAGGAGAAGACGCCGTGGACCAGCGAGAGCACCACCAGCACGATGGCGATGGGGTACAGCGCGGACAGCACCGGCACCGACACCTTGATGATGGTGTTGAGGCCCGCGTTGGAGACCAGGAAGCTGAACGCCGCGAAGATGGCGCTCCAGACGCGGTAGGACACCGGACGGCCCGCCACCGTGGGGAAGTGGCTGTGGAAGAACGTGCCGCAGGTGGAGATCAGCCCGGTGCAGACGTTGAAGCAGGCGACGACGAAGATGACGCCGAGGAACGCGGTGCCCACCGGCCCGAACGCGGAGTGCGAGAGATTCGTCAGCACGGTGGCGCCGGTGTCGGTGGCCGGGTCGACCGGGGTGATCGAGCCGGAGACCATGCCGATGAAGGCGAGCGCGCCGTAGATCGCCACGAGCAGGATACCGGTGCCAAGTCCGGCGTAGCCGGTTTCACGGCGGTTCTGGGAGACGCTGGTGATGCCCATCTGCCTGACGTTGGCGGAGATGACGATGCCGAAGTACAGTGCCGCCAGCAGATCCATGGTCTGGTAGCCGTCCAGGAACCCGCGGGACAGCTGCAGCTGCGCGTAGTCGCCGCTCGGTGCGGGGAATGCGTCGTGCGGGATGACCAGGCAGGCCACGAACAGCACGGCGATCATGACCAGCAGCAGCGGCCCCATGAACCGTCCCAGGGTTTTCGAAAGGATCTCCGGACGCTGCGCGAGGAGGAACGAGAGGATGAAGAACACCGCCGAATAGATCAGCTGCGTGATCCAGGTGGGGATGCCGGTCGTGAAGGGGACCACCATCATCTCGAACGAGGTGGTGGCGGTGCGGGGGATGGCGAAGCAGGGGCCGATGGTCAGGATGATGGCCAGCGCCAACACGATGGCGAACCTGGGGGAGACGCGGTCGGCCAGATATTCGAAGCCGCCGGCTGAGGATACGGCCAGCACGCCGAGTACCGGCAGGCCGACCGCGGAGATGATGAACCCGGCGGCGGCCAGCGGCGTGGCCGATCCGGCCTGCGCCCCGAGGAACGGCGGGAAGATCAGGTTCGCCGCGCCGAAGAACATGGAAAAGAAGGTGAACGTGATCAGGACGCGGCTGCGAACATCCAGACGTTCCCGTGTGGTGTTGGCCGCCAATGGCTCTTCGCTGTCTTCTCTCATGGACACTACCGTAGTGCCCCCTCGTCCAAATAGTGGAATCGTCCGGCGTGCCCTGCATCGGGGAGCGCCGGACGATGTCGTCACGGATTCGGTGTGTCGTCAGCGGAACGAATGCAGGCCGGCCGTCAGCCGCCGCGTGCCCTCGTCCACGCGTTCGCGCTGCGTCGCCGCGTTGATGCGGACGAAATACCGTCCGTTGCCGCCGAACTGGGCGCCGGGAGAGAGCATGAGCCGCTGTTCGGCGAGCAGGTGATCGCACAGGCGTTCCGTGTCGTCGGTTAGCGTCGAGCAGTCGAGCCACAACAGGTACGTGGCGTCGCCCTCGACCAGGGTGACGCGGCGGGCGGCATCGACCGACGCGTTGTACGCGTCGATGGCGGCGCGGACCGCACGCTTGTTCCCCGCCAGATAGGCGCGCAGCTCGTCGAGCCAGGGGCCGCCCTCGGTGAACGCCGCCACCGCCGCCGTAATCGCGAACGCGTTCGGCTCGGCCACCTCATCGGTGTTCAGTCCGCGCCACACCTTATGCCGGAGCACGGGGGCAGGCACCATCACGGCGGCGGTCTGCAACCCGGCCAGATTGAAGGTCTTGGTCGGCGCGATGCAGGTGACCGAATTCATGCGGCAATGCTCGCTCACCGAGGAGAACGGCACATACCCGAACCCCGGATCGGTCAGATCGCAGTGGATCTCGTCGCTGATCACCGTCACATGATGCTCCCAGCACAGTTCGCCGAGGCGTGTCAGGGTGCCGCGGTCCCAGATCTGCCCGGAGGGGTTGTGGGGGTTGCACAGGATCATCAGCGTGGTCTGCGGGTCGGCCAGCTTGCGTTCCAGGTCCTCCCAGTCGATGGCGTACCGTCCGGCCGCCGCGTCGTAGGTCAGCGGCGCCTCAAGCACATTGCGGCCGTTGTTGAGGATCGAGTTGAAGAAGATGTTGTATACCGGCGTCTGGATGACCACGTTCTCGGCCGGCGTGGTCAGCTTGCGCACCATGCTGGAGATCGCGGGGATCACCCCGGTGCAGAAGATCAGCGACTCGCGTTCGAAGGTCACGCCGTGGCGGTCCCGCCACCAGCCGATATAGGCGTCCGTCCACTCATCGGGCACGATCGAGTAGCCGAAGACGCCATGGTCGAGCCTGCGGCGCATCGCCTCCCGGATCGGGGGCGCGGTCTGGAAATCCATGTCGGCCACCCACATCGGCAGCGCGTCGCCGGCCTCCTCCCATTTGAGCGAGTAGGTGCCGGAACGGTCGGTCAACGCATCGAAATCGTAGGTCATCGGTTCTCCTGTCGGCTGGTACGGGTGCCCTGCCATGATGCCGCATGCCGGTGCGCGACGGCAAGGCGGGGGCGTCGCGCACCGCGGGAGGCGCTCAGCGCTCCGTGGTCTCGATCACGGTGGCCGCGGGGTCGATGCGCGCCGGATCCAGCGTCACCTCGCCGATCGAACCGGCCTTGATCCTGCCGCCGGCGGGGTTGAACACGCTGTCGATATGCCCCTCGATCTCGGCGTCCACCGTCGAATACTCGAACGCCAGGTTCGTATGGTTAAGCCGGCAGCCGCGCATCACCAGATTGTCGATGTAGCACAGGCCCTGCAGGCTCTCGATCGTGCAGTTGATCAGCGTGAGGTTCCGGGCGTTCCACCCCAGGTATTCGCTGGTGATGAACGAGTCGCGCACGGTCACGTTCTCCGAGTTCCAGAACGCGTCCTTGGTGATGAGCCGCGAATTGGAGATCTCCACGTTCCGCGCGCCGTCGAACGAATACCCGCCGACCAGGCGCAGCCCGTCCACCTTCATGTTCTCGCAATTCATCGCGAAGTAGTCGCCGCGCACGGCCACGTCATCCAACGTCACGTTGCGGCAGGACCACAGGGTCTCCTCGGCGTTCGGGAACTCCACATGCCGCAGCGTCACGCCGTCGCAGCGACGGAAGTTCTTCGGCGCCACCACGGTCGAATTCTCCACGGTGATGTCGTCCGTGTACCACACGCCGGCGCGGCCCATCTCGAACCAGGTGCATCCGCGCACGGTCACGTCCCTGCAGTACCACAGCGGGTACTTCCACTGGAAGGAGCTGTCAATCAGCGTGATGTTCCGGGCATGCTTGAGCGGGGATTCACCCTCGGCGAAAATCGTGTCGACATAGGTCACGCCGTCCGCCGCGAACGCCGCGCGCTCGCCGGTCAGATACCCCTGCTCGACGCGGTCGGCAGCGTCGGCGGTCTTGCCGTTGTTGGGATTGGTGGGTTCGGTCATCATACGTCCATTCGTGATGGGGAATCAGGATTGTAGTCAGTAACGCTGCACGGGATGATAACCCCGGCCGAGGCGATGCGCAAATGCTTGGGCTGGGGCATAGCCATGCTTAATTGGTATGATTTGAGGCATGGGGCGCGGTACCGTACAACAACGTGCGCCGTGGGATATTCAGGGAGGCCGTGATGGCGCATAACCGCAATGGCGGCATGGAGCTGCGGATTCTGCGGTATTTCCTGGCGGTGGTGGAGGAGCAGAGCATCACCGGCGCCGCCGAATACCTTGGCATGTCACAACCGTCGCTGTCCCGCCAGCTGCGCGAGTTTGAATCGAGGCTCGGCTGCACGCTGTTCGAACGCGGCAGCCGGACGATCACGCTCACCCCAGAGGGGGAGTTGTTGCGTGAACGTGCCGAGGAGATCGTGACATTGGCGGATCGCGCGGAGGCGGAGATCACCTCGATGGACGAGCCCGTCGGCGGTCCGGTGTACATCGGCGCGGGGGAGACCGATGCGATGCGTCTGCTGGCACGTGCCGCGCGTGCGATGACCTCCTGCTACCCGCAGGCACGGTTCCATGTCTATTCGGGCAATACCGAGGACGTCACCTCGCGTCTGGATTCGGGACTGCTCGACTTCGCGCTGCTGTTCGAGCCGTACGATACGACCAAGTACGCGTATATCACCCTGCCCGTCCGCGATGTTTGGGGCGTGATGATGCGGCGCGATGACCCTCTGGCCGCACGGGAGTCAATCACCGTCGACGACCTCAAGGGGCTGCCGCTCATCGTATCTCAGGAGACCCGTTTCGACCGCGAATTCGGTGCCTGGGGCAAGATGGGGCAGAACGATCTGCGAATCGTCGGCACCTACAATCTGCTGAACAATGGAGCGCTGATGGTTTCGGAAGGACTGGGCTACGCGCTGTGTCTCGACCGCGTCGTCAACGTGACCGGGGACACCAACCTCACGTTCCGTCCGCTTAGCCCACGCCTGGAGGCCCGGCTCAATGTGGTGTGGAAATCCGACCGTCGGTTCACCCGTGTGGCGGCCTGCTTCCTGCAGGCGTTGCGCGAGGAGCTGGCCGCATCGGCTATTGCGCCAGGCCCATCTCGTATTTGAGCGTCATCACGCGGATCGCGGAACGGGTGACCTTCTCGGCGAACGCCTGGTCGGAGGCGGCGCGCTCGTTCAACCCGTCCAGGATCGGCTGGACATAGTCCGCGGCGCCGATGCAGGCCAGGTCGGCCCCGGCATCCACAAAGCGCACACCGATCTCACGCGGGTCGAAGCCGCCCAACGCCGCCGCGGACAGCGAATCGGAGGTGATCACGCCGTCATAGCCGACCGTGCCGCGCAGATACCCGTCGATCAGCGTGGAGGAGAACGCGGCGGGATTGTTCGGATCGATCTGCTGATAGGTGGCCAGCGACATCATCACCATCGACGGATCGGCCTGCAACGCCGTGAGGAACGCCTTGATCTCTGGGCCGTCGAGCGTGGTGGTGGTGTCCAGGATGCCGTTGGCGGTGAAATCGGTGTTGCCGGTCACGCCGCCCAATCCGGGGAAATGCTTGATCACGGTCTCGACGCCGGAATCCCGCATGCCGTCGATGAATGCGGTGGCATGCTCGGCGTTGCCCTGCGCATCCAGGCCGAAGTCGCGGTACAGCGCGCCGATCGGGGCGTTCGAGCCGCGGTCGACCGTCACGGTGCCCACCACCGGGGCCAGATCCACGTTGATGCCGGCCTGGTTGAGCTGCGAGCCCCACACGGCGGCCGACTGGCGCAGCGCATCGGTGCTCATCGCGCCTTGGTCCACGGCCGTCGGCATCGTGTCGAATCCGGGTCCCTGCAGATGCTGGACCAGACCACCCTCCTGGTCGGTGGTCATCAGCAGCCGGTTATCGGCCGGCGCGTATGACTGCAGGACATCGGTGGCCTGGCGGACCCCGGCGGTGCCCGACCACCAATTGCCGATGATCAGCACCGAGCCGACATGCTGGTTGGCGATCAGGTCGTACAGGGCCGAGGGGTCGGTGCCCGCGTACAGCGGCGCCATGACCAGCTGCCCGACGCGCTCCTCAATGCTCATCGCCTCAACGGCGCGCTGCGCCTTGGCGCGGGGAGAGTCGTCCACGGGCTCCGGCGCCGGCTCCTTGTCGGCGTCCTCGTGCGCGGACGCTTGTCCGTCCTGTCCCTCGGCCGGCGCGGAGGCCGCGGGTGGCGTATCCGGTCCGGCCGCGCCCGAAGGCCGTAGCGCGACCCACCAAAGGACGGCCGCCGTCAGGACGGCCAATACGCAGACCACCGCCAGCGCGGCGAGCCAACGGCGGGGGGTGACCGGCGCTCCGGTCCGACTGTGGTGCATCGCGGGTTCTTCCATATCTCCCGATTATTCCATCGCAGCCGTATAACCCCGGCGAAACCGGCATCCCGGAACACGGACGATGCGCCGTCCCCGTAGCCCGAAAGGGGAACAATTCGCCTGGTCGCGTACTTCCGAACCACCCGCTAGGCTGGACACATGTCTTTTTTCGATGCGTTTGGCATGATGTTCGACCCCGACGACGACCCCCGTCGCCGCAACGCCGCAGGCACCGATGACGACCCGGTGATCCTGAACGTGGAAACCGACGGCGACGACGCTTCCCACCGCACCCCGCCCCCGCAACGGCCCGCCGGCCCGCGCATCGCCCGCCGGCCCGAGCGTCCGCGCGGCAACGGTCGTGGCAGCCGCATCCTCATCGGCGTGGTCGTGGCGTTGGTCGTCGTTGTGGGCCTGTTCTTCGGATTGTCCCGTTTCATCACCGACCTGATGTGGTACGGGCAGCTCGGCTTCCAGAGCGTGATCTGGACCCAGCTGGGCGTGCGCGTCGGCGTCTGGGTGGCCTACGCGCTGCTGGTGGCTGCGGTCGGCTTCCTGTCGGCCACGCTGGCCATCCACGCCCGCCCGGCAGATGACGACGGTTCGACGGTGCGCATCCACGGCGACGTGGTGGAGATCGCCAACGGCATCAGCTCCAAGCACGCCCGCATGGTGGCGGTTATCGTGGCGCTGGTGGTCGGTGTGGCGTTCGGCTCGCAGTTCAACGCCAACTGGTCCGACATCCTGCTGATGTTCAACGCGCAGAGCTTCGGCACCACCGACCCGCAGTTCGGACTGGACAACGGCTTCTACGTCTTCATCCTGCCCGGTCTGAAACTGGTGATGAGCGCCGTGTCCACCATGCTGCTGGTCGGCATCGTGTTCTCCGTCATCACCCATGTGCTGATGGGCGGCATCCGCATCACCATGCCGGTCAACGGCCGTGGTCTGTTCGCCATCACCAAGCGCGCCCGCCGTCAGCTCGGCGTCTGGCTGATGCTCAACATGTTCGCGTTCGCCGCGCAGATGGTCATGGGGGTGTTCACCCACCTGACCACGCAGGGCGACCGGTTCACCGGCGCGAACTACACATCGGTGCATGCCACCATCCCCGTCACGTTCGTCATGGCCGCGTTGGTGGCCATCCTGGGCGTGGTGCTCGGCGTCTGGCTGATGACCTCGCACGCGCTGGAGGGTAGCGCGCCGCTCGGCGTGCGCGCCATCACGGCGCTCAAGGCGTGGCGCGTGCCGGTGGTCTCCGTCGCCATCGTCGTGGTCGCCGCCGTGCTGCTCACCGGCGTCTGGCCGGTCGTCCTGCAGCGTTTCCGTGTCGACCCGAACGCGCAGGAGATGGAATCGACCTATATCGAGCGCAACATCGCGGCCACCAAGCAGGCGTACGGCCTGGACGACATCGCCGTCGAGGAGTACGACGCCACCACCGAGGGCGAGGCGGGCGCGTTGTCCGCGTCGGCCGAATCGACCGCGCAGATCCGACTGCTCGACCCGCAGATCGTCTCGCCGACCTTCAAGCAGCTGCAGCAGTCGCGCCAGTACTACACCTTCGCCGACACGCTCGCCGTGGACAAGTACAACGTGAACGGCGTCAGCCAGGATACCGTCATCGCCGCGCGCGAGCTGGACCTGAGCGGCCTCGACAACCGCAACTGGGTCAACGACCACACCGTGTACACGCACGGCTACGGCGTCGTGGCCGCCTACGGCAACAAGGTCACGGCCGACGGCCAGCCCGAGTTCTTCGAATACGGCATCCCCACACAGGGTGCGCTGACCGAGTCGGAACAGTACGAGCCGCGCATCTACTTCTCGCCGAACGCCACCGAGTATTCGATCGTCGGCGCGCCGGAGGGCACCGAATCCTGGGAGTTCGATTACCCGACCGGTTCGGACGAGGGCGCCACGAACACCTTCGACGGCGACGGCGGCCCCTCGGTCGGCAACATCTTCTCCCGACTGCTGTACGCGGTGCGCTTCGGCTCCGAACAGATCCTGTTCTCCGACCGCGTGACGTCCGAATCGCAGATCCTGTACGACCGCAGCCCGAGCGAACGCGTCGCCAAGGTCGCCCCGTACCTGACGCTCGACGGCCGCGTCTATCCGGCCGTGGTCGACGGGCGCGTCAAGTGGATCATCGACGGGTACACGACCTCCGACGCCTACCCGTACTCGCAGATGACGGATCTGGGTGCGGCCACCGAGGACTCGACCACCGAAACCTCGCAGACCGTGCAGGGGCTGAACTCGCAGCAGGCCAACTACATCCGCAACTCGGTCAAGGCTACCGTCGACGCCTACGACGGCTCGGTGGACCTGTACGTCTGGGACGAGGACGATCCGGTCATCAAGGCCTGGCAGCAGATCTTCCCCGGCCAGTACCACTCGCTCTCCGAGATCTCCGGCGATTTGATGAGCCACATGCGCTACCCGGAGAGCCTGTTCAAGGTGCAGCGCCAGCTGTTGGAACGCTACCATGTTTCCAGCGCCAGCCAGTTCTTCTCCGGCGAGGACTTCTGGCAGACTCCGAAGGACCCGACGGCCTCCTCCAGCGCGCAGGCGCAGGGCCAGTCCGTGCTGCAGCCGCCGTACTATCTGACGCTGCAGACCGGCGGCAGCAGCGAACCCGTGTTCTCGCTGACCTCCACCTACATCCCGGCCGGTTCCTCCACCCGTGAGATCCTGACCGGCTTCCTGTCGGTGGATTCGGACGCGGGCAACGAGGCGGGCGTGATCGGCGAGCACTACGGCACGATCCGATTGCAGGAGCTGCCGCAATCCTCCAACGTGCCCGGCCCCGGACAGGCGCAGAACAACTTCAACGCGAACGCGGACGTGTCCCGCGAGCTCAACCTGCTCGAATCCGGGTCTACCAGCGTGGAGCGCGGCAACCTGCTGACCCTGCCGCTCGGCGGCGGCCTGGTGTACGTGCAGCCGGTGTACGTGCGGTCCAGCGGCGCGACGAGCTACCCGATGCTGCAGAAGGTGCTGGTGGCCTTCGGCGACCAGGTCGGCTTCGCGGACACGTTGGACGAGGCGCTCGACCAGGTCTTCGGCGGCGACTCCGGCGCTTCGGCCGGCGATGCCGAGAACGCGGGCGAGACGACCGATTCTGGCGCCGGGGAAGAGACGCCGGATGACACCGCCTCGCAGGACGGCGAATCCGGCGACGGGTCGGGCGACACCGGAACGGACGGACAGGCCGGCGGGTCGGGCTCGATGTCGTCCGGCGATGGGTCGGGTGCTGCGACCGGCGATCTGAAGGCCGCCCTTGATGACGCCGCCCAGGCCATGAAGGACTCGGACGCCGCGTTGAAGGACGGGGACTGGACCGCCTACGGCGAAGCCCAGGACCGTCTGGAGGAGGCGATCAACAAGGCGCTGGAGCTGGGGAACTAGCCGGTCCCTAGTGGACCGGGCGCTGACCGGTCGCGACTATCTCTGTGGGGTGCGGTATTTGCCGCGCCCCACAGTCGTATCCGGGTGCCCGTCGGCGTGTCGCATCTGAGACGAGGTGTCGCCCGGTGCGGCGCGATATGCTGGTGCCCCATGAGCGAACTCATCATCCGTGGCGCGACCGACGCCGACCTGCAGGCCATCACCGACATCTACAACGAGGCGGTGCTCGAACGCATGTCGAGCGCCGACATCGAGCCGCGCACGCTTGCGCAGCGCAAGGCCTGGGTCGACTCGCACGAGCCGCGCGACCGCTATCCGGTCGTCGTGGTCGAGTCCGCGGACGGCCAGATTATGGCCTTCGGGTCGCTCTCGCGGTTCCACGAGCGCGCCGGCTATGACGGCGTGGTCGAGCTGAGCTATTACGTGGGCTCCGCATGGCGGCGTCAGGGTGTCGGCCGCCAGCTGGTCGCCTGGCTGCTGGCCGAGGCCCGGCGGGTGGGGCATCGCATGGCCGCCACATTGATCTTCGCCGACAACGAGGGCTCCAGCGCGCTGATGCGTCATTTCGGCTTCGAGCGATTCGGCCTGATGCCCGACGCGGTCCACCTGCCCGGCGGCATCCGGCACGACATCGCCTATTGGTACCTTCCCCTGTAATCCAATTCACGGTTTCCGGGGCGTCGTCGAGTGAATCGGCTCGCCCTGTGAGGCAAACGGCCCGATGGTACAATCGTTCCGTTTGATAGACATGATGACGAAGGACAGGGCGATATGGCATCGGATTTCTGGTTGATTGTGGGGTTGGGCAACCCGGGCAGGAAGTATGAGGACACCCGGCACAACATGGGCTTCATGACGGCCGACCTGCTGGCCGAACGCTGGTCGGTCGCCTTCTCCGACCATAAGGGCCTGGCCATGCTGGGCAAGGGGGCCATGAACCTCAACGGCCGGACCGTCAAGTTCTTCCTGGCCAAGCCGCTGACCTACATGAACGATTCGGGCAACGCGGTCGCCTCCATCAGCGCCTACTACCAGATCGAACCGGACCGCATCGTCGTCATCCACGATGACATGGACCTGGACTTCGGCCGCATCAAGGTCAAGTCGGGCGGTTCGGCCGGCGGCCACAACGGCATCAAATCCATCGACAAGTCCCTGGGCACGCCGAAGTACGCGCGTGTGCGCATGGGCGTCGGCCATGCCCGGCGCGGCGCGAACGCGCATGACAATACGATCAACTGGGTGCTGGGCGGATTCGGCCCCGACCAGCGCAAGCAGCTGCCGGAATTCCTGGCCGACGGCGCCGACGCCGCCGAATCGATCATCTTCAACGGACTGAACAAGACCCAGGAGCAGTTCAATGGTCGCTGACGCCGGTCACGCCCCATCGTCCGCCGAGAACCTGAACAACCGCCTGGCGCACGGTTCCCTGGTAGGTCTCCTGGAATCGCTGGACAAGGATCCCGCCTTCCACCGGCTCGTCAACGGTGAGGTCGAACCGCCCGAAGGCGATGCGGCCCCCGGCATCATCGTCGGCGCGCCCGACGGCATCCGCCCGGCGCTGGCCGCGGCGGCGGCGCGTCGGCATCCGGTCGTCTACGTCGTCGCCTCCGGCCGTGAGGCGGTGGAGACCGTGGAGGCGCTGCGCTCCTGGTATGACGGCGATCCGAACGACATCGCCCAGCTGGAGGCGTGGGAGACACTGCCGCATGAACGGCTCTCGCCCCGCGCCGACACCGTGGCCAGCCGCATGGCGGTGTTCCGCCGTCTGACCCACCCCGAATCCGGCAGTGCGATGTTCGGCCCGATCCGCATCCTGGTCATGCCGGTGCGTTCGCTGATTCAGCCGGTCGTCGCCGGATTGGGCGATGTGGAGCCGCTGGTCTTCACCGTAGATGAGGAGCTGCCGCTTGATGAGGCCGCCTCCCGTCTGGTCGAGAACTCGTACACCCGCGTCGATTTGGTGATGGACCGCGGCGAGTTCGCCGTCCGTGGCGGCCTGCTCGACGTGTTCCCGCCGACCGCGCCGCACCCGGTCCGCATCGAGTTCTTCGGCGACCAGATCGATTCGATCCGCGAGTTCCACGCGTCCGACCAGCGCACCTACGGCGACGGCCTGCGGACGATCTGGGCCACGCCGTGCCGCGAACTGCAGCTGACCGACGCGATCCGCAGCCGCGCCCGCAGCCTGGTCGGACAGATCCCCAACGCCGAGGACATGCTGGAATCGATTGCCAACGCGATTCCGGTGGAGGGCATGGAATCTCTGCTGCCCGCGCTGGTGGACGACATGGAGCCGGTGTCCGGCATGCTGCCCCGACGGTCGGTGATCATGCTGTCCGACCCGCAGAAGCTGGAGCGTGCGGCCGAGGACCTGATGAAGACGGCGAACGAGTTCCTCGCCGCCAGCTGGCACGTCGCCGCGTCCGGGCATGGCGCCGGCGCGCCGATCAGCTTCGACCAGGCCAGCTTCCTCGACTTCCATGAGACGATCACCTCGCTGACGTTCCGCGACCATGACGTGTGGCGGCTCACCAACTTCGGCGTGGATGACAGCCTGCCGGGGCGGGTGAAGCTCGCCGCGCACGCGCCGGCCGAATACCGGGGCGACGAGACCCGTGCCGCCGCGGGCATCGAGGGTCTGCTCGACGCGGGACTCGACGTGACGATCACCGCCGCTGCGCACGGCACGCTCGCCCGACTCAAGCGTGCGATCAACGAGACCGGCATCACCCGGTTCGAGACGATCCGCGCGCAGGCCATCGACGGATTCGTCGACACGGCCGCCGGCATCGCGCTGCTGACCGAACGCGACCTGACGGGCCGCACCAGCGCCGCGGCCCAGGCCAAAACCCCGAAACGGCGGCGCAAGGCCATCGACCTGATGGAGCTGAAAACCGGCGACTACGTGGTGCACGAGCAGCACGGCATCGGCCGGTTCGTGGAGATGCGCCAGCGTTCCGTCGGCACCGGGGACGCGAGGACCACGCGCGAATACCTGGTCATCGAATACGCGCCGAGCAAACGCGGCGCCCCGCCGGACAAGCTGTTCATCCCCACCGACCAGCTCGACCAGGTCAGCAAGTACATCGGCGCGGAGGCCCCGAAACTCAATAAGCTGGGCGGCTCCGACTGGGCGGCCACCAAGGCCAAGGCCCGCAAGCACGTCCATGAGATCGCCGAGGATCTGGTCAAGCTGTATTCGGCCCGCCAGCGCACGCCCGGCTTCGCGTTCAGCCCCGACACCCCGTGGCAGAAGGAGCTGGAGGACGCGTTCCCGTACCAGGAGACCGCCGACCAGCTGACCACCATCGACGAGGTCAAGGCCGATATGGAGAAGCCGATCCCGATGGACCGCCTGATCTGCGGCGACGTGGGCTTTGGCAAAACCGAGATCGCCGTGCGTGCCGCCTTCAAGGCCGTGCAGGATTCCAAGCAGGTGGCCGTGCTCGTGCCGACCACGCTGCTCGTCCAGCAGCATTACGAGACCTTCTCGGAGCGCTACGAGGGCTTCCCCGTCACCGTCAAGGCGATGAGCCGCTTCCAGACCACCAAGGAGATCAACGACACGATCAAGGGGCTTCAGGACGGCACCGTGGACGTGGTCATCGGCACGCACAAACTGCTCAACCCCAAGATCCAGTTCAAGGACCTGGGGCTGGTCATCATCGACGAGGAGCAACGCTTCGGCGTCGAACACAAGGAGACGCTCAAGGCGCTGCGCACCAACGTGGACGTGCTCTCCCTGTCCGCCACGCCGATCCCGCGCACGCTTGAGATGGCGGTGACCGGCATCCGCGAGATGTCCACGCTCGCCACCCCGCCGGAGGACCGTCTGCCCGTGCTCACCTACGTGGGCGCCTACGAGGACGCGCAGGTCACCGCGGCGATCCGACGCGAGCTGCTGCGCGGCGGCCAGGTGTTCTACGTGCACAACCGCGTGGCCGACATCTCCCGCATGGCCGCCAGGATCCAGGAGCTCGTGCCCGAAGCCAAGGTCGGCACCGCCCACGGCAAGATGGGGGAGAAGCAGCTCGACCAGATCATCCGCGACTTCTGGCATCGCGACATCAACGTGCTCGTATGCACCACGATCATCGAAACCGGCCTGGATATCTCGAACGCGAACACGCTGATCGTGGACCACGCCGACCGCTTCGGCCTGAGCCAGCTGCACCAGCTGCGCGGCCGCGTCGGCCGTGGCCGCGAACGCGCCTATGCGTACTTCCTGTATGATCCGAGCAAGCCGATGACCCAGCAGTCGCACGACCGTCTGGCCACCATCGCCCAGAATACGGCGCTCGGCTCCGGCTTCGACGTGGCGATGAAGGACCTCGAGCTGCGCGGCACCGGCAACCTGCTGGGTGACGAGCAGTCCGGCCACATCGAGGGCGTGGGCTTCGACCTGTACGTGCGCATGGTCTCCGAGGCCGTGGAGGCGTACAAGGAGCCGGAACGCACCGAGCCGGTGGCCGTCAGCATCGACCTGCCGATCGAGGCGTCGATTCCGGTGGACTACATCGACTCCGACAAGCTGCGTCTGGAGGCCTACCGCAAGCTCGCCGCCGCCCGCAACGAGCAGGATCTGGAGGAGCTGCGCGAGGAGCTTACCGACCGCTACGGCAACCCGCCGATCGAGTTCGCCACGCTGTTCGCCGTCGCGCGTCTGCGCAACAAGGCGCGCGCGCTGGGCCTGACCGAGATCATCGCCCAGGGCAACCGTGTGCGCGTGGCCAAGATCGAGCCGCCCGAGTCGGTGCAGATGCGCATCGCCCGCATCTACAAGGGCGTGCAGTACCGGCCGGTCACCAAGACCTACCTGATCCCGACCCCGTTCGCCGGTTCCTTCGGCTCCGAACCGATGGGCTCGGACGAGGTGGTGGCCTGGACCGACCAGCTGCTCGACGACCTGGCCTGGAAGCCCCAGTCGCGCAGGTGATGCGATTCCCGGACACGACGCCGTGTCCGGGAATGGTTTGGACCGTGTGGACTGCGTTGCTACAATGTCCGACGGATGTCAGTCCCTTGTCTGCAACGAAAGAGAACGATTCCGATGATGCAATCCGAGACCACGCCCGTCGCCGACCATGCAGCAACCACTCCGACGGCGGTCCCTGCCGTACACGTCAACGCGCTGAACACAGCCGAAACCGAGGAGGCCGTCGAGAGCGCGGGCGTGAGCAAAACCAAGCAGAGCAAGTCCGTCACCTTCATCCTGGCCCTGTTCGCCGGCGCGTTCATCGGCTTCGGCGCGCTGTTCTTCCTCATCGTCACCTGCGATCCGGCGATGACCTGGGGCCCCAAGCGCTTCGTCGGCGGACTGGCGTTCTGCATGGGCCTGATCCTGGTGCTGTGTTGCGGCGCCGAACTGTTCACAGGCAACTCGCTGATGGCCTCCAACCTGGCCGCACGCCGTATCTCCCTGCCCGCTCTGGTCCGCAACTGGGTGATCGTCTGGTTCGGCAACCTGCTGGGCGCCCTGATCCTCGTCGCCCTGATCGCCATGGCCGGCACGATGGGCCTCAACGACGGCCTGGTGGGGGAGACGGCCGTATCCACCGCCATCTCGAAGGTCACGCTCGACCCGCTGACATTGTTCGCGCGTGGCGTGCTGTGCAACGTGCTCGTGTGTCTGGCCGTGCGCATCGGCTACTCGTCGCGCTCCACGGCAGACAAGGTGCTCGGCATCCTACTGCCGATCTCCGGATTCGTGGCGATGGGTTTCGAACACTGCGTGGCCAACATGTTCTTCCTGCCGATCGGACTGGTCGCCAAGGCCATGGGCTACGGCGCCGGACTGGACGGCATCGCCGACCTGACCGTACAGGCCTCGCTCTATAACATCGGTGTGGCCACGCTGGGCAACATCGTCGGCGGCGCGGTCGTGGTGGCGCTCGCGTACTGGTACGTGTACAACCACAAGCCATCGAAACGCAGGAAGAGCATCGAGGAGCGCTGAATGAACGAACAGGATCGGAACCGGAACGATACCGATGCGGGGCGCATGACCATCCGCCGCGCCGAGCCGCGCGACATCCCGCAGATCGATGTACTGCTCCATCAGGTGCTGGACGTGCACCACGCGGGACGGCCCGACCTGTTCAAACCCCACGCCACCAAGTACACCGACGACCAGCTGGCCGGCATCATCGCCGACGACCGGACCCCGGTGTTCGTGGCGGTCGAGCCGGGTGCCGGTTCCATCGCCACCGGCGACGCCGCGGACCAGCGGCTGCTGGGCTATGCGTTCTGCCAGTTCCAGCGGCATGTCGATGACAACATCCTCACCGACATCCAGACGCTGTACATCGATGACCTGTGCGTGGACGAGGCCCAGCGCGGACGGCACGTCGGCAACGCCCTGTACCGCCACGTCCTCGGCTTCGCCAAGGAGTCCGGCTGCTACAACCTGACGCTGAACGTGTGGGCGTGCAACGAGGCGGCGAAGGGCTTCTACGAACGCTGCGGACTGAAACCCCAGAAGATCGGCATGGAGACGATTCTGTGATCTGATCCCGGGCGGTCCGTCGACGCCGCGTTGTCAACGCAGGGCCGCGCGCAGCTGACGCTCGATCACCTCGTGGCCGCGGGGCAGCCCCTCGTCGTCAAGATCGGTTCGGTCGATGGTAACCGCCGTGTCGATGACGCCGTCGCACAGCACGAGGATCAGGTCGGACAGTCGTACCGCCTCGGCGATATCGTGGGTGACCATCAGCGTCGACCATCCGTTGGCGGCGTGCAGCCGGGCGAGCAGGTCCTGCATATCCAGACGGGTCAGCGCATCGAGCGCGCCGAACGGTTCATCCAACAGCAACAGTTTCGGCTGTCGTACGATCGCGCGTGCCAACGACGCCCGCTGCGCCTGCCCTCCGGACAGTTCGCCGGGCCATGCGTCGGCGTGGTCGGCTAGTCCCACCCGTGCCAAGGCATCCAGTGCCAGCTGGCGTCGTTCGGTGCGCCGCCCGGGCAATCCGAGCGTGACGTTGTCCCACAGCCGGATCCACGGCACCAGTCGGGCGTCCTGAAATCCGAAGGCCATATCGTGGTCGGCATGCACCGTGCCGGCGGTCGGTTCGATCAGGCCCGCCGCCACGCGCAGCAGCGTGGATTTGCCGCAGCCGGAGCGTCCGATCAGACTGACGAACCGCCCGTCGTCGACGTGGACGGTCACGTCGCGCAGCACCTCGTGGCCATCGAACGTCATACGGATGTGGTCGAGCGTCAACGTCATCGCGGCCTCACTTCGTGCAATCCATAACGTGGCTCTTGACGTCGGGCAGCGCGTCGATGAACCCGAAGTCCACGTACTGCTGCGCCTGCTGTTCCAGCATGTCGAGCCCGTCGGCGTCGATCGGCAGGATCTCGGGGACGTCGAACTTGGCCACCTGATCGACGATCTCGTCCGAGGCCCCGAATTCGCGGTAAGCGTCGGTGATGATCTCGGGATGTTCCTGGGCCTTGTCCGATTCCTTGACCAGCGCGCGGTACATGGCCTTGACCAGATCCGGATGCTCGTCGGCGAAGGACTGGGAGACGATGTGAATCGAGACGTTCAGGTTGCCGTATTCCTTGGCGTTGACCAGCAGCTTGGCGCCGGGCGTGACCATCGCCGAGGCCAGGTTCTGGTCGAAGGTGGCGATGGCGTCGACCTGTCCCGAGCTGAACGCCGCGCTGAAGTTGCTGGGGCTCATCTCCACCTCGGTGACCTGCGAAGCGTCCAGTCCGGCGTTGGCGAACGCCTGGTGCACGATGTAGTCGCCGGTCGCGCCCTTGGAGTCGATGGCGATGGTCTTGCCGTACAGATCCTTGAGGGAGTCGATACCGGTGTTCGGCGCGGCGACGATGCCCTGCGAATCGCCGTCATAGTATTCGATGGCGAACGCGACCCACGGCTGGTCCTGGGCGATGAGGTTGATGAACGAGCCGGTGCCCGTCGACGTGGCGTCGGCGTTGCCCGACTGTACGGCGGTGCGGGCGTCGGCCGGATTGTAGGGGCCGGTGAACTCGACGGTGGCGGGTGCCAGCTCATCCTGGGCGAACTGTTCGTTCTTGAGCGTGGTGAGGTAGTTGGCGGTGGACAGATACGCCACGCGCATGGTGTCGGTATCAGTGTTGGCGGAGGCGTTGCCGTGCGCCGAGCAGGCGGTTGAGGACAGCAGCAGGGCCGCCGCCCCCAGCGCGGCGAGCTTGCGGATTGCGGTGTGGTTGGTTCGGGTCATCATGGTTCCTTTCGTGATGGTGATGGTGATGGGATGGTGATGGCGTGACAGCATGTGTGAAGGGCCGCCGCGCGCATCGGGTATGGTGTGCGGCGGGGCGGCCGCTCAGTGGCGGGCGTACCGCCAGGGGAGCGCCGCGCGTTCCAGCAGGGTGACGATCGTCTCCGACAGCAGGCCGAGAATGGCGTACAGCACGATGCACAGCACGGTCTGGTCGGTGCGGGAGAACTGCTGGGAACGGGACAGCATGTAGCCGATCCCCGTGGAGGAGTTGACGGTTTCGCAGGTCACCAGTGCGATCCATGCCACGGTGAGCGCGAAACGCAGGCCGGTCATGAACCCCGGCAGTGCCCCCGGCAGCAGCACCCGCAGGAAGAGCGTGGCTCGGCTGAAGTGGTACACCTTGGCCAGTTCGAACAGCCGTGGGTCGAGATTGCGCACGCCGTCACGCAGATTCACGTACACCAGGCCGAACACGCCGACGGTGATCAGCCCGATCTTCATCGTCTCCCCAATGCCGAACACGACGATGAACAGCGGGGCGAGCGCCGGGAATGGCACGGCCCGCAGCATATGAATCGGCTTGTCGATGATGGCCAGGCCCACGCGGGAGGCCCCGGCGACCAGTCCGGCCGGTACGGCCAGGATGATGCCCAACGCCAGACCCGAGGCGACCCGCAGCAGACTGATCCCAATCGAAGGCCAGAGCAGGCCTTCCGCGTCCAGATCGTTCCAGGCGCCGACGACCTCGGCGGGGGACGGAAGGGGACGGGCGTCCGCGGGGCAGAGCGTGGCGAGATACCACCACAACAGCAGGAGCAGCGTCGAGGCCCAGGCGGCCGCAACGGCCGCGATTCGACGGCGCAGGGCATGCTTGCGCATGATGACATTCCCTTCGATAGTGCTAACTACATCAGGTTCGACGAGTATGATCTCAGCCCAGCCGCCCGCTTTCATCCACCGGTTGCGGTGTTTCCAGCATGATTTAAGGCAATGGCCCGGGCACCCCGTGTCAGTCTCATATTCTTGAACCGAGGTATGGACATCGCGCGCCGCCATACCCGGCGAATGGGCATATGTGCGTTGGCAGTCCACGTCGTCGGTCGCGGAACGCGTTCCCTGCGCGTGGTGTCCTATGCGACCTTGGTCACGGTGAATCCTATGGCGGCGTCGACCTCTCCCTCAGGCACCACGTGCAGCGCGACATTGTCGTCGGACGTCATGTCGAATGTGGTCGATATGGTTCCCGATATCTCCGAGAATCCAAAGGTTCCGACGCTCTGCTCCTGTCCGTTGACGAGTAGCGTGATGGCGACCGATCCTCTTCCGACCCCGAAAACATCCATGCGGTACCTGCCGTCCGCCGAGGAGACGCTGTTCGTCATGCCGTCATATCCGGAATCTGTGTCGATATACCACGAGGCGCCATCGATGATATCCGTGGAATTGGCGCGTTCCTGTTCGACGCGTTCCAGTACCGTGTCGAGTCTTGTCTGCCTTGCGTCCGTCATCGACGTCTCGGTTGGCTCCACTATGCCGAGCTCCTGCGCGATCTGTCGATTCAGGGTAATGGACTCATCGGCGCTGACGATGGCCGTCACGTCGTCGCCGACGTCCTCCGGGATACGCATGGCCGCCTGGGCGGGGTTGAGTTCGTAATCCCCGGCACCGACGAAGAACACGTACTCGTCTCCGATCGCGATGGGCCCGGCGCCGCTGCCTTCGGCGGTGTACCCATGGATGGTGACCGTTGTCTTCCTCTCGTCGTCCAACGGTTTCCTGGTGACGCCGCCGTCCGCAACGATGAGCTGGCCGACGACGCTGCCGGTGATCTCCGTGTCGTATCCGCGGCCGGCGGACGGCTCGCAGGATTCCACCTTGAGATGGTAGATGGACGTGGCGTCGGCGCTCATCGAGAGGGCGTCCTCGTAGACCGGCCAATCGTATGCGGCCTGCGAGGCGTTGCCGGTGCATGCGGAGGATGCCGGTTGTGGATCATTGTCGGTACAGCCGGCCAGCGCCAGGCAGGCCGCGAACGCCATGACGGTTGCCAGCATCCGCATGACGGCGCCGGTTCCGGCATTATGTCCGGCATTATGCGGCAAGAAGTGTGCGTGTGCAGAGATGGCGGAATGAATGCGATGCATGATGACCTCCCCGTTGGTCTCTTCCTGTGGCATCCACCGTTGGATACCATGTCCAGTATAGCCGCCAAACGGCGATGGTTCCAAGGGGATTCGCCGATGTGAGCGCTAACGAAAGTTCTTCCGCGTGTCTTCGCCCAACGTCCATCAAACCCACTATCCTTAACAGTGTCATCACAACCCAACGTCGTAAGGAGTAGTTGTGGCAGTAATTGAAAGCGTGTACGCGCGTCAGATCCTTGACTCCCGTGGCAACCCGACCGTCGAGGTCGTGCTGGACACCGAGGACGGCGCCCAGGGTCTGGGTCTCGTTCCGTCCGGCGCCTCCACCGGTGAGGCCGAGGCTTGGGAGCGCCGCGATGGCGACAAGGCCGTGTACCAGGGCAAGGGTGTCCTCAACGCCGTCAAGGCCGTGAACGAGGAGATCGCCCCGAAGGTCATCGGCATGGACGCCGCCGACCAGCGCGCCCTCGATGAGGTCATGATCGAGCTCGACGGCACCCCGAACAAGGGCCGCCTCGGCGCCAACGCCATCCTGGGCGTCTCGCTGGCCGCGATCTACGCCTCGGCCGAATCCGCGGGCATGCCGCTGTACCGCTACCTCGGCGGCACCAACGGCCACATCCTGCCGGTGCCGAACATGAACATCATGAACGGTGGCGCCCACGCCGACTTCGCCACCGACATCCAGGAGTACATGATCTCCCCGTACGGCTTCGAGACCTATTCCGAGGCTCTCCGCGCCGGCGTCGAGGTCTACCACACCCTGAAGAACGTCCTGAAGAAGCAGGGCCTGAACACCGGCCTCGGCGACGAGGGCGGCTTCGCCCCGAAGATGAAGTCCAACGAGGACTCCATCAAGTTCATCATGGACGCCATCTCCGCCGCCGGCTATGAGCCGGGCAAGCAGATCGGCATCTCGCTGGACGTGGCCTCCTCCGAGTTCTACAACAAGGAGACCGGCAAGTACCGCTTCGACGGCGAGGAGCGCGAGTCCGCCTACATGCTGGACTACTACGAGAAGCTCGTCAACGAGTACCCGATCGTCTCCATCGAGGATCCGTTCCAGGAGGAAGGCTGGGAGGACTGGGCGGCCATCACCGCTCGCCTGGGCGACCGCCTGCAGTTCGTCGGCGACGACCTGCTCGTGACCAACCCGAAGCGTCTGGCCAAGGGCATCGAGCTGGGCGCCGCGAACTCGCTGCTGGTCAAGCTCAACCAGATCGGCACCGTGACCGAGACCCTCGACGCCATCGAGCTGGCCACCAAGAACGGCTTCACCTCCATGGTGTCGCACCGCTCCGGCGAGACCCCGGACACCACCATCTCCGACCTGGCCGTCGCCAAGAACACCGGCCAGATCAAGACCGGTGCCCCGGCCCGTGGCGAGCGCATCGCCAAGTACAACCGTCTGCTCGAGATCGAGGAGGAGCTCGGCTCCACCGCTCAGTACGCCGGCTACAGCGCCTTCAAGGCCTGCAAGAAGTACATGTGATCGCCGGGCCGTGTAGGCCTGTAACGAGCGCATAGCTTCCCGCCCGCCGCATCCGTGAAGTCGAATGCGGCGGGTATTTTCATGTCTATGACCAGAACGACCCGCACCCGCAGACCAGGCAAGCCCACGGCGAAGGCCGGTCGCGGCAGCGCCGGGCCGATCTCGTTCTTCATCGCCCTGTTCATTGTGGCGTTGGGCGCCATCCAGCTGGTTTCCACGTTCTATACGTATGCGCTGACGGTATCCGACCTCAACGGTCTCAAGCGTCAGGAAGCCGCTTTGGAAGCCGAGAAACAGGACCTTGAGAACGAGATCAAACGATGGGATGACGAGGCCTACGTCACCGCGCAGGCCCGCGAACGGTTGGGATTCGTCTTCCCCGGGGAACAGGCGGTGCGTGTGCTGCACCCCGAGGCCGTGACCGGTCAGACCGACACCGAACGGCAGCAGGACAACGACGCATCGGACAGTCAGTCGTTGCCGTGGTATGAGGAACTCGCCTACTCCTTCGAACAGGTGGACCGGCAGGACGCCTCCGCGGGAGATCCCGGCGAATCCGCACGGCAGCAGCCGCAATCACAGACCGACACCACAGACACGTCAGGAGAGGAATAAGTGAATCAGAGCGAGGACATCGCCCGAATCGCGGTCGAACTCGTCGACCGTTGCCTGCAGGATCCCGCCACCGACGAAGATATGGCGATTGTGGAACGGCAGCTTGGCCGGTATCCGCGCGGCATGGTGGCCGTCGGCGCGCGATGCGTGTGCGGCAGGCCCCTGGCCGTCATCACGCGGCCGCTGCTGCCCGGCGGCATCCCGTTCCCCACGACCTGCTACCTGACCGGCCCTGAGGCGGTGAAGGCGGCTTCGCACGTCGAAGCCGAAGGCGTGATGGCCGAATACAACGAGCTGCTTGCCCAAGATGATGAGGTGCGGGCCGCGTATGAGCGCGCGCACCGGTTGTATCTGGCCTTCCGGCACGAGCTGGCCGGACGGCTGGGCGACAGCGAGGAGCATATCGAGGGCATCAGCGCCGGAGGCCTGCCGACCCGCGTCAAATGCCTGCACGCGCTGCTCGCCCAGACACTGGTGATGGGCCAGGGGGTCAATCCGATCGGCGACCTGACCCTGGCGCGCATCCGCGGCGAGTTCAGCCCCGACGTGTGCCGGTGTACGGTTGAATAACGGGTGTGCGCGGCACACGACAGACAACGGTTGAGGGAGGGAAGACGGATATGGCTTCGGTAACGGTGGCCGGCATCGATTGCGGCACGAATTCGATTCGTTTGAAGGTGGCGCGCGTCGACGAGCACGGTATGGAGGAGATCGTCCCCCGTACCCTGCGCGTCATCCGCCTGGGGCAGGACGTGGACCAGACGCACCGCTTTGCGGATGAGGCGTTGGAGCGCGCCTATGCGGCCGCGGGGGAGTTCGCCGAGATCCTCAGGGAGCATCCGGTGGACGGCATCCGCTTCGTGGCCACGTCGGCCACACGCGATGCCGAGAACCGCGAACAGTTCGAAGACGCCATGGAACGCATCCTCGGCGTGCGCCCCGAGGTGATCCCCGGCACCGAGGAGGCCGACCTGAGCTTCCTGGGCGCCACCAGCGTGGTCGAACGCGACCTGGAGGCCCCCTATGTGGTGATCGATCTGGGCGGGGGATCCACCGAGCTGGTGCTGGGCGGCGACGGCGTGACCGCGCCGAAGACCGAGGTGCAGGCGGCGTTCTCGATGAACATCGGCTCGGTGCGCATGACCGAACGGCATCTGCACACCGATCCGCCGACCGACGACGAGATCGCCGAGGCCATCGCCGATATCGATGAGCATATCGATGAGGCCTTCCGCGTCGTGCCCGCCGGCAAGGCGCGGACCATCATCGGCGTGTCGGGCACGGTGACGACGATGACCGCCCTGACGATGGGACTCAAGGAGTACGACCACCGTCTGGTGGATGGCGTCCGTGTGCCGTTCCCGGACGCGTTCGCCGTCAACGACCGGTTCCTGCGCATGCCGCGTGAGGAGCGCCGCGAATACAGGACCATCCACCCCGGCCGCATCGACGTGGTCGGCGGCGGCGCGCTGGTATGGAGCCGTGTGCTGGCCCGCATCGGCGAGGCGGCCAAGGCCGATCACGGCGTGGCGATCGACTCGTTCGTGGCCAGCGAACACGGCCTGTTGGACGGTATTGTGCTGGATTACGGCAGGCGTCTTCTCACCGCGCGATAATCGTGGCATAATACAGTGTGGCCGTTGCGCCGGCCGTGCCCCCGTGGCGAAATGGTATACGCAGCCGACTTAAAATCGGCCGCTTCGGCTTGCGGGTTCGAGTCCCGCCGGGGGCACTGATACGCGGCTCTGTCCCACGTGATGGGCGGGGCCGTTTTCGTGACCAATGGACCGCCCAAAAGGAGTGCCAGTGTTCAGCATCCTCGACATGTTCTCAATCGGCGTGGGGCCGAGCTCGTCTCATACGGTGGGGCCGATGCGCGCCGCGCACGCCTTCGTGGCCTCGTTGGCCGAATGCGGTCTGCTCGACGGCGTGCATCGCGTGCGGGTGACCCTGTACGGCTCGCTGTCGCTGACGGGACTGGGGCATGGCACCGACCGCGCCGCGGTGGCGGGATTGGAAGGCCATCTGCCCGAAACCGTGGATACCGATCACCTGCTGCATATCCGTGAGACATGCGAGGATGCCGGCAGCCTGGCGCTGAACGGCACACGCGTTATCGGCTTCGATTACGGCCGTGACGTGGTGTTCGACCAGTGGCGGCGCTTGGCCGCCCACCCCAACGGGATGCGGTTCGAGGCGTTCGACGCGGACGGCGGCACTGTGGACGAACAGGTGTGGTATTCGATCGGCGGCGGATTCATCCAGCGCGGCAATGCGGATGACCGACTGGTCGGCAACCATGAACGCGTCACGGCGCCATCCGATGCCGGATCCGATGACGAAGCCGCCGGGTCCGATACGGGGGAGTCGCCTGCGGATATGGGGGTGCCGTACCCGTTCACCACCTGCGACGAACTGATCGCCATCTGCCGCCGGCAGGGCATGTCCATCGCCGATGTGGTGTGGGCGAACGAGACCGCGGTCCGCCCCGCCGACGAGGTGCGTGAACGTCTGCTCACGGTGTGGCGCGTGATGCGCGAATGCGTGGCCAACGGCTGCTCCAGCACCGAGCCGGTGTTGCCCGGCGGCCTGGATGTGCCGCGGCGCGCACCGGGGATGTACGCGCGGTTGGCCACCAATGGCGACATCCTCAAACGTGACGCGGGACGCATCGACATCGTGCTGGAATCCTCGGACGCCGCGTGGGTCAACCTGTTCGCGCTGGCGGTGAGCGAGGAGAACGCGGGCGGACGCCGCATCGTCACCGCGCCGACCAACGGTTCGGCCGGCATCATCCCCGCCGTGCTGCTGTATTACTGGCATTTCGTGGACGTGGCCGACGAGGAGGGTATGATCCGTTTCCTGCTGACCGCGGGGGCCGTGGGCTACCTGTTCAAGCGCAACGCCTCGATCTCCGGCGCCGAGGTCGGCTGCCAGGGCGAGGTGGGCGTGGCCTGTTCGATGGCCGCCGCGGGACTGGCCGCGGTGCTGGGCGGCACCCCGGAGCAGGTGGAGAACGCCGCAGAGATCGGCATCGAGCACAATCTGGGACTGACCTGCGATCCGGTGGGCGGGCTGGTGCAGATTCCGTGCATCGAACGCAACGCGATGGGCGCGAACACCGCCATCAACGCGGTGCGCATGGCCATGGTGGGCGACGGTTCGCATATCGTGAGCCTGGATCAGGCCATCGTGACGATGAAGCAGACCGGCGAGGACATGATGGCCAAATACAAGGAGACGTCCAAGGGCGGCCTGGCCGTCAACGTGGTGGAATGCTGACGGCGTTGTGCTAGGCTATGAGACATTCTGTGTTGAAGGAGGTCAAGATGGCAGACAGCATGCCTGTGGTGAACGCCGAGTTCGGCGCTTCGCCCGTTATCGAATTCCCGTCCGACGAGGCCCCGAAGGGTCTGAAGGTCGTGGAGCTGGTGGAGGGCGATGGCCCGATGGTGCGCCGCGGCGATACCGTGACCGTGAACTATCACGGCGTGGTGTGGGGCGGCACCGATCCGTTCGACTCCAGCTTCGTGCGTCATCAGCCGGCGAGCTTCGGCATCGGCGTCGGGCAGGTCATCAAGGGCTGGGACCAGACCGTGCCGGGGCATAACGTTGGCTCCCGACTGGTCGTATCCATCCCGCCGGAGTACGGCTACGGTTCCCGTGGCGTGCCGCAGGCCGGCATCGGCGGCGGCGATACCCTGGTGTTCGTCATCGACATCATCTCGACCCGCTGACGGATATTCGCGAAAAGGGAAGGCGCCGGCATCGATCGGCGCCTTGTCATAGACGGACATGCATGGCGCCGAGCCGTCTTCCGTATTAGACTTGGCTGCCAATGAGTCCGTGCAAAAGGAGGAATCATGACTGAGGAAAAGACGATCCTGCTGACGCAGGAGGCGTATGACAAGCTCAAGGAGGAGCTCACCTGGCGTGAGGGGGAGTACCGCGACGAGATCACCGAGCGCATCGCCGCCGCGCGCGCCGAGGGCGATCTGTCGGAGAACGGCGGCTACCAGGCCGCGCGTGAGGAGCAAGGCAAGAACGAGGGGCGCATCAACGAGCTGATCGTCAAGCTGCGCAACGCCAAGATCCTTGAGGCGCCGGAGGCCGGCCTGGTGGGTAACGGCTCCGTGGTCACGATGGATATGGCCGGCCGCGAGATGGTGGTCGTGCTGGGTTCCCGCGACATCGCCGTGGCCACCGACTATGACGTGATCAGCCCCGAATCGCCGATCGGTGCCGCCATCATGGGCGCGCACGCCGGCGACACCGTGAGCTACCAGGCCCCCAACGGCCGCGAGATCTCGGTGACGATCAAGGACGCCAAGCCGCTGAACTGACACCCATCAATCGAACAGGCTCCGGTGCTCGTAAGGGCAACCGGGGCCTGTTCGTTCCATGCCATGCCCTCCTCATACGGACTCTGATCTATCTTATCCACGATGTATTTTCGTGACCCATGGAATTCCAAGGATTACGGACTTGTGTCACGGTCACGATAGATCAGAGTCCGTATGGCGGCACGGATGTGTACGGCCTTTATTGCCAGAGGCTGACGATGACTATGTAGATCGCCACCATCTGGCATGCGTACCCGGCCACGGTGCCGCAGTGGAAGATCTCATGGAATCCGAACACGCGGGGCCAGGGGTCGGGCTTGCGCAGCGCGTACACGATGGCGCCGGCGATATAGCAGGCGCCGCCCGCGGCCAGCAGGATCACCACCGGCGGGCCGGCATAGGGGGAGACCCAGAACAGCCACATGAACGCCACGCCGGAGACGCCGAAGACGATGTAGGTGATGGTGTACAGCCAGCGTGGCGCGCCGATCCAGATCACATGCACGATCATGGCGACCGAGGTGCAGGCCCACATGCCGCCGATGATGGCGTTCCTCCAGAACGGCTCCAGGGCGAACGAGACCGGGGTGTAGGTGCCGGCGATGAGCAGAAAGATATTGAGGTGGTCGATGCGACGCAGCACGTCGGTGACGCGCGGCGACCAATCGCCCAGATGGTAGGCGGCGGAGTTGGCGAACAGCATCAGCGAGCAGACCATGAACACCGCGCACGCCCACTTGAGCGCCGCCCCCTGCGCCAGACAGATCAGCACGATGCCCGCCGCTAGCGAAAGCGGCGCCGCCACCAGATGGATCCATCCGCGCATGGCCGGCTTCGGACGGCCGTGCACGTCCAGCCTGATCTTGCGCTCCACCTCGGCGGGGGCGATGCCTTCGAGCTTGGCGGCGCGCGCCTCACCCTTGGCGATGGCGAGTTTGGCCTTGGTCTCCGCCTTGCGGCGGATGTTGTCGGCCTTGTTGCGGGCCTTGATCCGCACGGCGTCGGCCTTGGCCTGCAACGCCTGCTCCCGTGCCTCGATGACGGCCGCCCGTGTGTGTTCGATCTGCTCGTCGGTATGCCGGCTCATATGTCCTCCCGAATAATGGTTACGCAACCGTAACCTACGTTATCGTAGGTTGTGGATATCGCCGGATTCGGACACGCGCTGGGGTAATGTGGAGCACATGGCTGATTTTTCCGAGATACTGGCGAGTCGTCCCGATCTGGACAACTACGACCGCGAATGGCTGCATCAACTCGTGGCGGACTGGCAGGTCATCGCCGACCTGAGCTTCGCCGACCTGCTGCTCATCGTGCAGAATGGCGACGGCAGGTACATCATCGCCGAGCAATGCCGCCCCTCCACCGTGATGAGCCTGCGTGAGGAGGACGTGGTCGGCAAGGAGGTGGACGAGGACCTGTACGGCGAGCTGGACCTGGCCATGCGCTCGGGGTCCGTGTTCCGTTCCACCGTGCTGCGTACGGTGGGCAAGTCCACGGTGTGCAACGTGTATGCGCCGGTCCGGCATAACGGCAAGACCCTCGGCCTGGTGGTGCGCGAGACCAACATGGCCACGCGTGAATCGAACGGCCGCTACGAGTCGGAAAGCATCAACGCCGGCAAGCAGTTGTATGAGATGATTCCCCGCGGCCAGTTCCCGTACCGTGATTCGGTGATGAACCAGCGGCATATCGCCCGCGTGTCGGACGGATTCATCGTACTGACCGTGGACGGCGTGGTGCGCTATGCCTCCCCGAACGCCATCAGCTGCTTCCGCCGTCTGGGGTCGTTGCGTGCCATGATCGGCCAGTACCTGAGCGAGATCGGCACCCAGCTGTTGCACAAGAACGATCCGGTGCCGGAAACGCTGCCGTTGGTGTTGAGCGGCAAGGCCGCCGTCGATTCCGAACTCGACGCGAACCGTTCCGCGGTCTCGATGCGTTCGCTGCCGCTGTATGACGCGAACGGCAGGACGGGCGGCATCGTGCTGTGCCGTGACGTCACGGAGCTGCGCCGCCGCGAGAAGGAGCTGCAGACCAAGGACGCGGCGATCTCCGAGATCCACCACCGGGTGAAGAACAACCTGCAGTCGGTGTCCGCGCTGCTGCGGCTCCAGGCGCGCAAGACCAAGTCCCAGGAGGTCAAGAAGGAGCTGGCCGAGGCGCAGCGCCGCGTGCAGACCATCGCGATGGTGCACGAGGGACTGAGCCAGACGGTCGACGAAATCGTCGATTTCGACAAGGTGATCTCGAACCTGCTGAAGATGAGCGTGGACCTGGCCACGATGCGCGACCAGCATATCGACATCGATTTCATAGGCAAGTTCGGCATGATGCCGGCGCAGGACGCCACGCCGCTGTCGCTGGTGCTCACCGAGCTGATCACCAACGCCATCGAGCACGGGTTCGAAGGCCGTAAAGAGGGTCATATCACGGTATCCGTGGGCCGTGGCGGCAACAACCTCAACGTGGTGGTCGAGGACGACGGCGTGGGTCTGGAACAGGAGGAGAACAACGGTATGGCTCGTTCCTCCGGGTCCGGTCTGGGCACGCAGATCATCAACACCTTCGTCAAGAATGACTTCGGCGGCACCGTGCGTTGGGAGCCCCGACGCGAGGGCGGCACCCGCGTCATCCTGGACATGAAGCTGCGTGCCGCGCAGAACGAATCCTGACCGGCACCTCCCGCGGCCCGCATCGGATACACGGATACGCTGAGGGGCCTTCCGCCATTCGCGGAAGGCCCCTCGCCATCGGTTGACCGGTCTTAATCCCTCATACCTGCATCTGCATGGCCTGGGAGCGGCGGGCGCGCATGGCGCGACGCTTCAGCGCGCGCCGCTCGTCCTCGCTGAGGCCACCCCAGACACCGTAATCCTGATTGGTGTCCAGAGCGCATTTGAGGCAGGCATCGATGACCTTGCAGGTCCGGCACACGGCCTTGGCCTCCTCGATCTGCTGATAGGCGGCACCGGTGTTGCCGACGGGGAAGAACAGTTCGGGATCCTTGTCCCGACACGCGGCTTTGGCTCGCCAATCGTAAGCGCTGCTCATGGTTTCCTCGCACTCCTCAATCGCAATATCCGACTTCCGGAACAAACATTATTCAGATAACCACGAAATCATCGATTTTTCAAGAGGTTTCGCCGGGAAAAAACGCAGGCATGGTGAAGGAACCGGAAGGAACCATGCACTGCACCACGGTGGCCCTGCCGGGTTCGACCAGCACGCCCCGGCCGGGTGTGGTCAATTCCTCATGGCCGAATTGGTTCAGCAGTTCGGAGGGGATGCCGTTCATCAGATCGGTGGCGCGGTCGCCGGAGGGGAAGATGAGCCTGGTGCGGAAGAAGTCGGGGCGTTGCAGGCTGTGCGGATGCTCCACCGCCACAACAAGGGCCACGCCCTCCCGATACAGATTGCGCCGTATCCGGTCGGTGCAGGTCCGGTCGCATGCGGGATTGAACACCATATCCGCGTCGTCGATCAGCCATGCCCGATGCCATGCGGCCGAATCCCTCCCCGTTCCGGACGGCGGCGGAGGAACCGTGCGGATATCCGTGGCATCGACGTAGGATCCGTCGGAGAGATACGTCACCGTCAGCGCCACATCGTCGCGCGCACCCCAGCTCGCCGCCAGCATGCGCAATGCGGTGGTCTTGCCCCGGCCCCTGCCCCCGATGATGGCGATGCCGCCCTCCTGCGGTTGCAGGACGACGTCGTGGAAGCGCGCGCCGTCGTCCCCCAGGGCGAACGGCACGCAATCGCGGGCAACGCACGCGCCGTCGCCGCAGGCAACGCGTGCGGGCAGGGGTGCGGTGAACAGCGGATCGGCGGGCCGGGCGCCGTGGAAACGGCACGCCATGCCGATGGCCGCGGTGATGGACCGCGCGTCGGCCGGGGCGCAGCTGCGGATGGGGGTGACGGTGACGCCGTCGTTGCTGTAGAACGCGCCGGGCATGGTCGGAGGGATGCCTGCGGCGGCGGACGAGCCGATCAATTCCGCGGATTGCATACCGTCACGTACCCGCAGGCACAGGTTCAGCGCCATATTCGACTTCATCTCCGCATGCACCTGGCCGAGGGGATGCTGTGTGCAGGCGATCAGATGCATGCCCAGGGACCGGCCCAACGAGGCGATGCGGATGAACCGTTCGATGGCGTCGGGCAGCTGTTGCCGGAGCACATGGAACTCGTCGATCACGATGATGATGGATGGCTGCGCGTTGCCCAGCCGATCGATGGAGGATACCCCGGCCTCCGCCACTAGCCGTTCACGGCGCTTGAGCTCACGTTCCAGGCCGACGATCGCCCTGGCGGCGTGCCTGATATCCAGATCGTCGACGATGCCCGCCGTATGGGGCAGACCCTGCAATTGGTTGAACGCCGATCCTCCCTTGAAGTCGAGGAACACGAAATGCAGCGTATCGGGAGGGTTACGGACCGCCAACGCCAGACACCAGTTCTGCAGCAGCACGGATTTGCCGGATCCCGTGGTCCCAGCAACCAGGGCGTGCGGTCCCTGCGCGGCGATGTCCAGGGTGGCGATGCCCTCGGCGGTGGTGCCTATGGGCACGTCGGTATGCGCGCCGTCGAGCCAGCCCGCCACTATCGGCCGCCACATCACGGGATCATCGCGCAGGCCGAGCGCCGATTCCAACGGCAGCATGGCGATGGCGCCGAAATCGTCGGACGGTCCGGATCGCTCCTCGGGCTGCGGTCCGGACCGGGAGGGGTCGTCGCCGCGGTTGACCATCACCAGGAGCGAGGCCAAACACCCGACCAGCCCCGGCATGATCATGAGCACGAACATCCAGCGTTGCTCCACCGCCATCGCCCCCAGCAATATCAGCTGGGCGATGGCCGGTGCCACGGCCGCGGCGAGGCTCAGCCGTCTGGCCCTGAGGCGTCGGCGGTCGGTGGCCCGCTCAGTGGTTCGAGTATGTCGATGGGTGCCCTTCATGCCTTCAGTCTGACCGTTGGCACGGCAGGAGGCAAGACGAACGGGGCGATGTGGTCGAAGGCTATCGGAATCGGCGTGTCGCCGGGGTCACTGGCTCTCGGCGAGGGTGCCCACCACGCCGGGTTCATGCGTGCCGTCGGCCAATGCGGTGAACAGTTCCAGGTTGCGCTGGTCGTCCAGCAGCACGCTGGAACCCACGCCGTCCACGTAGTAGTCGGGGTTGGACCAGTACACCGATCCCGTGATTCCCGATGCGCCGGTGGCGTCGCGGAACGCCAGCGCCATCATCAGCAGGGTGTACGGGTTGGTCTGCTCGTCAACGGTGATGGCGTTCAACGTGGTGTCCGCCACGGACATCACCGTGCCCGGGTTGGAGAGCGTTCCGGAGGACAGCCCCTTGTCCATGATGGCCCCGATGACCTGCCGCTGGCGGTCCCCGCGGCCGAAGTCGCCGGTGGCGTCCGCGTAGCGCATGCGCGAGAAGGCCAACGCGGTGTCGCCGTCGGCCATATGGCAGCCGGCCTGCCATTCCAAGCCGGAATACGGGTCGCTGACATCGCTGTCGTAGCACAGTTCAATGCCGCCGAGCGCGTTGACCACGTCCTTGAGTCCGTTGAACTTGATCTGCGCCACATGGTCGATCTTCTGCCCGGTGATCTGCTCGACCTCGCTGACCAGGGATTGTCCGTCATACAGCTGGCTCACGGCGTTGATCTTCAGGTAGTAGTCGTCAATCGAGACCAGCGAATCCCTGGGGATGGAGATCAGCGAGCTGCTGCCTTTCCGGGGTTTGGTCAGCACCAGAATCGTGTCGGTACGGAACCCGACGATATCGCTGTCGCCGCCTTCACGCTCGTCGGAACCGAGCACCAGCCACGTGGAGGCGGGCGTATCGGCGCGGTCCGTCAGCCAGGGGGTTTTGATGAGTTTGCCGTCGACCCAGTTCCACACGCCGAACAGGCCGAGCGCCGCAGCCAGTATGAGAACAAGCAGGATGCTGACGATGATGCGTCCGATATGCCTGCGGCGGCGTGGAGGCTGCGCGGCCACGGCCATCGTGGCGCCGTAGGCGGCCGCCGGTTCCGCGGCTCGGGCGTTCATGGGGGTATTCGGCACGGTTCGCGGCGGCGTGGCGGGGGATGCGGTTCGTTGCGATGCAGCCGAACGCGAAGACCCCGTGGCCCGACGTGCGGGTTTGGAGGCCGGTTGGAAGCTCTGCGGCATCTGCTGCGCCGGTCCCGTGGGCGAGGCGGGTGCCGGGGTGACGGCGGCCGGCTTGGCGGCGCGCTTGCGCGATGGCGGAATGAAACTGGGCGGTGCCGCGTCCACGCCGGAGGAGGACGGCCGTTGGCGACTGGCCGACGGTATGAAACTGGGCGGTATGCCCGGCATACCAGTGTCTCCCTGTTCTTCGGCCATATGTCCCTCCAGTGTGTCTGTCTCCAGTCGTTTTTACACGGTGGAGGGATATTTCAGCGTATCTGCGGGTAATCCTGCGCAGGAACAGCACATTACCGTGTCATGAGACCCGGCAGAAGGTGTACATGATGTACTGGTCGGCCATGCCGATGTACTGCCCGGTGAGCGGGTCGGTGATGGAGCCGGTCTCCGGGTCCACGACGCCGCCCGTGGCGGGGTCGGTGAGCACCTCCTGCAGGGTGTAGGGGTCGACGGAGGTGACCAGTCCGGTGTTCGGATCGGGCGCGGCCTGCTGCGTCTGCTCGGTGCCGGTGTCGGTGTCGGTGCCGTCCTGCGTGGTCTGCTGGGAGGAATCGGCATTCGCGGACGTGTCGGACGGCGTGTCGGAGGCCGTGCCGGACGAATCGTCGGCGGTGCCGTCCGCCGACTGGCCGTCGTCGGATTGGGCCGTCAGCGGCTGGTTGGTCCGGAGTTTCTCCCAGACGGCGTCGGCGGCGTCGGACCAGACGACGCGGGCCGTGGGATTGTAGGGGTCGGCGACCACCGGAACGGTCTGCGCGTACAGATGCGAGGAGTCCAGGTTCTTCAGGCTCATGGCCAGTCCGGCCAGGGTGGCGGCGTCCGCCAGGCCGTCGCTGATGTTGAGCGATTCCAGCGCGGCGCGGGCCAGCTGGTAGAGCTGCGGGCTGTTGGTAAACAGGTTCTTGCTGAGCGCCTCGTTGAGCAACGCCTTGATGAGGTATTGCTGTCGTGTTGTTCGCATGACGTCCGAGCCATCCGTACCGGTGCCGTGGCGCATGCGGGCGTACTGCGTGGCCTGGGTGCCGTCGAGGTGCTGCAAGCCCCGCTTCAGGTCCAGGCCGGTATAGGTGTCCTGGGTGTCGAACGGGATGCAGATGTCCACGCCTCCCAGCGCGTCGATCATGCTGCTCAGGCCCTGGAAGTCCACAACCACGACCTCCTGGATGTCCAGCCCGGTCAGCGCGTTCACCGCGTTCACCGTGCAGCCCGCCGCGGACGCCAGATCGCCCCCGTAGGAGTAGGCGTTGGCGAAGATCGAGTTGAACTGCACGTAATACTGCGCGGGGATGGTGCCGTTGGCCGTGGAGCAGCTGGGGACATCGACCATGGAATCGCGGGGGATCGAAACCAGATTGATATAGGAGCGGTCGGCGGCGATCTGCGCCACGATCGTCGTGTCCGCATTATGGAGGTTCGCGGTCGAGTCGTCGCTGCCGCCCACGGCGGCGTTGCCGTCGCCCTCGCGGGTGTCCTGACCCAGGAGGAGCACATTGACCGGCTTGCCGGCGTTCACGTCCACCAGCTGGGGCTCGTTGTCCTTGTTGGCATCGTCCGCCTGCACCGGCAGGGTGAACGACCGTTGCTCGATGGTGCTGTTGATATCCACCCACACGGCCGCGGCTGCGGTGCCGACGAAGGTGAGGGCCGCCAATAGGATGGATACCAGAACGGTGCGCACAACGTGACTGATGCGGTATTGGCTGCTGTGCCGTGGATGCGAGGCGATGCTTCCCGCGATGTTGGGGATTGTGCGGTTGGTCCTGCGGTGTGAGGTCACGTCGTCGCCTTCCTGGTTGTGGGTTATGAGCGCCCGTCGCGGTTGAACGGAATAGATTGTAAGCCACCGACCTGAACAATGCCCCAAAATGGGAACATCGGACCATGACGTTCACCGGATCGGAACACGGTCGCCATGGCGCGAAGGGGCAATATAGCATCAGTATCCCCTAAAAAGTGGTATTGACACGGCTTTTGATTTGACAAATCCCAAGTGACAAGTGTGTAATTTAAGCGAATCGATTGCACACGGCCTAGGCAAGGAGGACAACATGTGGGGGGTCATGGACGAATCCGCCGATGAGCCGCTATCCAAGTTGTGGGGGTTGTTCCAGTCGGGCGACGATCTGTCATGGCAGCATAAGGCGTTGTGCTCGCAGACCGATCCGGAGGCGTTCTTTCCGGAGAAGGGCGGATCCACCCGGGACGCCAAGCGCGTGTGCGCCCAGTGCGAGGTGCGTGAACAGTGCCTGGATTGGGCCATCGAACACGACGAGCGATTCGGCATCTGGGGCGGCATGAGCGAACGCGAACGCCGTCGGTATAAGAAGGAGCGCAGGGGACGGGCGTAGCGCGCGGGCACCCGTTGCGTACACTGGGAGTTATGAATTCCACAGGCAACAGCGACATTCAGCGGATTATCGCCGAGCAGGCGGCGGCCATGCCCTTGCACAAGCGGGCCGTGGACCATACGGTGGCCGCCGTGATCACGGTCGAGGAGGATCTCCGGTTCCTTGGCGACACCATGCACGCCGTGCTGAACCAGACCGTGCTGCCGGGAACCGTGATCGTGGCGGACTGCACCGGGCTGACGGGGCAGCCGGTCCATTCCGAAGTGCCGCTGCGGGACGGGGAACCCGACCAGGCGCTGAGCATACAGATCGTCCGCGCCGCAGGCGCACGTTCGTTCTTCGACGCGGTGATGCGTGGGCTGAAATACGCACGGCTGGAACGCGCCGTGTCCGCGCTGTGGACGCTGCATGACGATTCGAGGCCGGCCGATGCCTGTCTGGAGGCGTTGCTGGAGGCGCGGCGCAATACGCCCACCGCATCGCTGCTCGGTGCCAAACAGCTGGACTGGAGCGGGGAGAACCTGCATAACGTGGGATCGTATGCCGGCAGGCATCATCTGGAATCCCTGGTGGTGGACGGCGAACCGGACCAGGAGCAGTATGACGGCCGGCAGGATGTGTTCGCCGTGTCCCTTGCCGGTGCGTTGATGCCGCTGTCCACGTTGCAGACCACCGGGGGGACGGATCCGTGGTTCGGCAGCTTCACCGAGGCCGATGACCTGTGCCGGCGCATCTGCCTGGGCGGCGGCCGCGTGGTGGTGGTGCCCACCGCCGAGGTGGCGCACCGGAGGGCCAGATTCGAGGGCATCCGCACCCATGAGGGCGAACCGGTGGCCCAGGAGGACGCCTACGACACGGCCATGGGGGTGCTGGAGGCGCAGCAGCGGTATTACTACACGGATATCCGTACGGTGTGGTGGCCGTTCCTATGGATATGGCGACTGCTGCGTTCCGTGGTAATGGCGGTAGTGAGGCTGTCACGCAAGCAGCCGTATGCGGCGTTGTGCGAGCTGGTGCTGCCATGGCGCGCGCTGGGCACGCTGCCGGCGGCCGTGCGGGCCAGGAAACGGGTGGTGCGTCAGGGCACGGTGCCGTTGGCGCGCCTGTCGGTGTTGTCGGCGACCCACCAGCAGATCGGGCAGTGGCGCGACCGCAGCCAGGCGTTCTCCGACCAGCGCGACACCGTGGTGCTCAATCCGTTGGCCCGCGAGCATCTGCTGCGTCGTTCGGTATGCCGGTGGACCGCGGTGCTCCTGGCCGCGATCGCGGCGTTTGCCGTTGTGGCCGGCACGCATTGGACGGTGCTCCGTGCGGTGTTCGGCGGGGCGGCCGTCGTCTCGGATGCGTGGGTTCCCACGGATGCCACGTTCTCGCAGCTGGTGGAGGCCGCGACCTCCTCATGGGCGTTCGGCACCGGCACGGGCGTACCCGCGCCGCCCACGCCGTGGCTGCTGGTGCTGATGGTGGCTTCGGTGTGCACGCTGGGCCATGTGGCTGCGGCCACGGCGCTGCTGCTGTTCGCCGCGGCGCCGTTGAGTGTGCTGTCGTTCTGGGCCCTGGCCGGCGTGTTCACCCGTTCGGATGCTGTGCGCGTCACGGCGGCGCTGCTGTGGTTCGCTCTGTCCCTGGGACTGGGATTGTACGACTCGGCCAATCTGCCGATGCTGACGGTGATGGTGTTCCTGCCTGCGGCGTTCGCCTTCGCGTTCCGTGCCGTGGGCATGTACCGGACCGAGGACCCGGTCAGGCCGCACAAGTCGGTGCAGGCCGCCGCGGCGTCGGCGCTGTGCTTCATCCCCGTGGTGGCGGCCGAACCGCAGCTGCTGCTGTCGCTGGTGGTGGCGTTCCTGGTGTTCTTCATCTTCGTGCGTCGGCACCGTGCCACCTTGCTGCTGATCCCGTTGCCCGCCGCTCTGGTGCTGGCCCCGACGTTGGTCAACGTGATCCGTCGCTTCGGCGACGGGGCATGGCGTCAGCTGTTCGGCGACGCCACCGTACCGGATGCGGCGGCCGGCGGGGAGCCGGCGGCGTTGTCCCTGACCGGCGTGCTGATGCGCGCGTTCGGGCTGACCGTGTCCGGCGACCAGCTGTGGCTGCAGGTGGCAGTGCTCGGCGTGTGCGCCGTTGTGGCGGTGCTGGCCGTCGTGTCGTTGGCGCTGCCGTTCGTGCTGCGCGCCTCGCGCATGATGTGGGTGGTCGTGATCGCCGGCGCCGCGGCGGCGCTGCTGTCCGTGCGGGTGGCCACCGGGGCGGGCGATGACGGCGCGGCCGCCGGAACGGCGTTGCCCGGAGTCGTCATGTGCCTGCTGGGACTGATGTCATGCGCCTGCATGGTGGCGGGCATGGCCGTGAAACGGTTCGACCCGCTGTCCGGCCGGGGGGACCGGCGGGCCCGTATGCGTCTGACCGTAGCTGGGCGGGCGCTGCTGGCCGTGGTCTTGGCCGCGGGGGTCTGCGTATGGTCGGGGTATGGCCTGACGCGGCATGATGCGGAACTGTCCTCCTCCGGCGGCGGACTGCCGATGGTGGCCGTGGACTATCTGGAACAGAATCCGGCGCACCGCATCCTTGCCGTTGCCGCACGGTCGAACAACCATGTGGAATACGCCGTGATGCGTACGGGACTGGGGGATGTGATCGACAATTCCGTCGGGCAGCGCGCCCAGCAGGTCTCCGGCATCCGCGATGAGGCCGACGAGTTGTTGGCGTCCGCGGCGGCGCGTCTGATGGCGAACGCCGACGCCCAGGCGATCGCCGACATCGCCTCGCTGGGATTCGGGGGCATCTATGTGTCCACCGGCAGCGCGGACAGCGAAGAGGCCAGCGATCAGTTGTCCGCGAATATCACCGCCTCGGACGGCGTGCAATCCGTGGTGAGCAACGCCGACGGCACGTACTTCCGATTCACGCTGATCGATCCGCTGCACCAAGGCATCGACACCGCGCATCAGCGTGAGATTCAGTCCAGCGTCTGGCGTAGGGCTTGGCTGTGGTGCATGGGCGTGGTCATCGTGCTGTACTGCGTGGTGGCGTGGCCGCGGTCGCATCGATATGATTGGGAGGAATCATGACCGATTCTCGTCGACATGCCCGTTCGTCCGCAGCGGGATTGGCGGGCAAGGTGTCGGTTTCCGTCGTGTCCGCGGTGGTGCTGATAGCGTTGATGGCGGTATTCGTATGCTATCGGCCGTGGACGGGACTGGTCGATAACGCCGGCGGCTCGGCCGCGGGCGCCTATGACGTCAGCACGGAACGGATCGAACAGTACTGCCCCGGGCGCATGGCGCTGATGGACTCGGATTCGTACGGAGACAGCGAGTTCCAGGCATCGTCGGGCAATATCACGTCGTCGGCCCGATATGCCGCGCTCGGATCCGTCTACATGTCCTCGGTGACGCCGATGGCGAACGCCGACGCCGAGGCCGAACGCCTGTCCGACGGCGATGACGCGGACGCCATAGCCGTCCTCTCCGGTGCCGTGGACGACGGCCCGACCCTGTTCGACACCCGTCTGACGGCCTCCGAGGACGGAACCGGCGCGGCGGGCAGCGTCGCGTCCTGGGCCACCGACGGCGACCTGCGTGGTGTGGCGGCGGCGACCTGCGTGGTGCCGTCGCTCAGCCAGTCGTTCATGCTGCCGGCGACCGCCACCGGCACCACACAGGAGCTGGTGGTGTCCAACCCGTCGGATCGTGCCACGGCCGTCACCATGCGGGTATGGGGCAGCTCGGATGGCGAGGCGATATCGTTGACCACGGGCAATACGCTGACCGTCGACGCCCATGGCGAATCCTCGGTCGATCTGGCAGCGGCCGCCTCCGGACAGGACGGCCTGTTCGTCACGCTCGACAGCGACGAGACGCCGGTGGCCGCGGTGGTGCGGATGACGCGGATGGATGGGCTGAACCCCCAGGGCATCGACTATATCCCGCCCGTCTCGCAGTCGTCGTCCGATGCCGTCATCCCCTCGGTGCGCGAGGGGGATGCCGTGCGGGTGACGGTGCGTGCGGAGGAAACCGCCTCGGTCACCGTGTCATGGCTGACGGCGCAGGGGACGACGGCGGCCGATGAGGGGCAGCTGGACGCCGGTCGGGTGACGATGTTCGACCTGGGCGAGGCTCCCGAGCATACGCTGGGCGTCGTCATCGAATCCGACGCGGCGGTCAATGCCATGGCCCTTGCCGAACGGGGCGGCGACGACGGACAATCCGACTTCACCGTGGCGCTCCCCGGAACCGCCGCGGCGGCCTCGGCCGTTGCCGTGCCGTCCGATACCCGTGGCGAGCTGACGATGGCCAATGTCTCCGGGGAACGCACCTCGGTGACGATGCACGCCTATGACGCCGACGGCCGTCATGTGGGGGAGCGCCAAATCGATCTTGAAGACGGCGCCGCCGTCGACCTGGCGGTGACGGACCTCGGCGAGGACGCGGCCGTGATCATGGCGGATGATCCTTCGGAATCCGTGGTGTGGGGCGTGCGATTGTCCCAGCCCGATGTGGACGAGTCCGGGTTGGCGGGATTGGCGAACCTGCAGACCACGGCGTTGACGCCGGTCCAGGAGACGGTTCTGTCCCAATCCGATCGTGCGGTGATTCGCTGAGGCGTCACAGACCCCAGTCCGGATCGATCTCCTCGGGACGCCGTCCGTAGAGTTCGCCGATACGTCCGACCAGTTCGTCCCGAATGATCAGCTGCATGTCGAGCTTGGTCCGGGACCGGGATTGTATCGGCATGCGGTACAGCACCACGCGGGCGGGGATGCCGTGCGAGGCGGCGAAGCACTGCGAGGAATTGCAGCGCCGTGGCTCCCATGGGGCGGGGTCGGAGGGCGGCACATCCTCCACGGCGAACTGCAACGGACGGATCAGCTCCGGCCATGCGTCGTTCAACCGTCGGATCTGCGCGGCGACCATATCGTCGAACATACCGCCTCGGGTACGGTACCGGGGCAGGCGTGCGCCGAACATCGGCGTCCTGATGCCGCGGCCGTGCCTGTTGCGATAGACCTTCGCTTCCCATGGAGGTTGGAACATGGTTCCCACCTTATGCCAAGACACGGCCATTGCGCTACCATACTGACTATGACGTGGTAAGAAAGGAAGCGACGTGGCCCCTATTGACGTACCCTCGTGGACCCAGCTGGATATGGACGCCGTCTGCGCGCGGATCCGCGCCATCGCGTTCGATCTGGACAACACGCTCGCCCGCTCCCGCAAACCGATGCTGCCCTGGATGGCGGAACGGTTCTCCACGCTCACCACGCTGCTGCCGGTGGCGGTGATCACCGGCGGCCGGTACGGGCTGGTCATCAGCCAGATTCTCGACGTGCTGGACGCCCACGCCGATCGCTCTCATCTGCATCTGATGCCGACCAGCGGAACCCGATACTACCGCTGGGACAGTGATGACTGGCGGTGCGTGTACGCGCATGATCTGGGCGCCGACCTGCGCGATGCCGCCGTGGCGTCGCTGACCGACCATGCCAAGGAACTGGGGCTGTGGCTGGAGGACACGTGGGGGCCGCGCATCGAGGACCGCGGCAGCCAGATCACGTTCTCGGCATTGGGGCAGCAGGCGCCGGTCGAGATCCGCGAACGGTGGGATCCGGATGGTACTAAGCGTGACGCACTCGTGCGCGCCGTTGCCGCCGATCTGCCCGAACTGCAGGTCCGTGCGGGCGGCACCACCAGCGTCGACATCTCGTTGCGCGGGTATGACAAGGCGTTCGCCATCCGCGAGCTGGCGTCGTCGCTCGACCTGCCGGTGGACAGGATCATGTTCGTCGGCGACCGGATGTCGCCGGGCGGCAACGATTATCCGGCGGCCGAGGCGGGGAGCCTGGCCGTCCGCGTCACCGGCCCGGAGGATACCGCGCGGCTGTGCGACGAGCTGATCGCCCGCCTGTCGTAGGGGAGGGGACACGCCGTCGGTTGCCGAGGCACCGCCGTGGTGCTGTGATGAGATGTATGGGGATTTCGGCATGGTTGGGCGTGATTCGCGATGTGGTACTGCCACGCGGCTGCGCGGGGTGCGATGCGCCCGACGCCGTGGTCTGCGGCGAGTGCCGGGAACTGCTGGACAGGACGGTGGCGTTCGACATGCCGGGCACATCCATGGGTCGGGGATACGCGTGTGCGTGGTACAGGGGCGCGGTGCGTCGGGTGATTCTGGGGTGGAAGGACCATCACGACGAGGAATGCGACGGGCCGCTGTCCGAGGCGATGGCCGTGCTGGCCGCCCGGTGTCTGCAAGCGACGGTGGACGGGATGCGTACCGTCCTGGTGGTTCCGGCGCCGTCCTCATCGGCGTCGGTGCACCGGCGGGGACGGCGGCATACCGCCGTGCTGGCGGCCGCCGTGGCGCGGGCGTGTCGGGATATGGGGATTGATGCGCGTGTGGTTCCCCTGCTCACGATGGACCATGTCCGCGGACGGTCCGTGCAGATGGGCGGAGGTCAGCGCAGCCGGCGCGTCAGCGGGCGCATCGCCGTGCGGCGGCCGGAACTGTGCCGGCACGCGCATGTCATCGTCGTGGATGATATCGTGACGACCGGGGCCACGATGCGGCAGTGCGTCGACGCGCTCCGATCCTCCGGCGCACAGGTCGTCACCTGCCTGTCCGTGGCCTATACGCCGCAACCGGATGCCGCTACGGTTCGGGATTCGGCTGCGCGAGATGATACTTCGGCAGCCTGATCTCGAAATCGGCGCCGCGGGAATCGTCTACCACGGCGACGGTGCCGCCGTGCAGCTGCGCCGCCCATCGTGCGATGGACAGCCCTAGCCCCGTGCCGCCCGATTCCGTGCCCGGACCGGTTTTGCCCTTGACGAAGCGCCGGAAGATATCCGATCGCGCCTCCCGGGGGATCTGCGAGCCGTAATTCACCACGTTGGTGACGATCATGCCCTCATCCTCGTCCTCGTGCGCCTCGATGAGCACCTCGGTGCCGTCCTCCGAATGCTTGAGCGCGTTGGCGATGATGTTCGTGAACAGCTGGCGCAGCCGGTCCTGATCGCCTTCCATGCGGATATCCTCAGGAATGAGGACCCGGATGGTGTGGCCGTGCCCGCCGTCGGCGATCTCCAACGGCTCGACCGTGTCGTCGATGAATTCGCGGAAGTCGAACCATTCGATCTGCAGGCTGGCGGCCCCCGCCTCCATCCTGGACAGGTCGAGCAGGAAGGCGATCAGATCGGAGAGGCGATGGGTCTGGTTGAGGATGCTCTCCAGATTCGCCGGTGTCGGCTCCACGATGCCGTCGGCCATGTTCTCCACCATGGCCTGCAGGGCGGAGACGGGCGTGCGCAGCTCATGGCTGACGTTGGCCACCATATCCCGCCGCATCTGGTCGGCATGTTCCAGTTCCTCGGCCATCTCGTTGAACGAGCGCGCCAGCTGGCCCACCTCGTCGTTGCTGTCGGTGCCGGTGTGCACGCGAACGGTGTAGTCGCCGTCGGCCATGGCCTTCGCCGCATCGCGCATCTGACGCAACGGCGAGGTCAGTCCGCGGGAGAAGAAGTAGGTGATGCCGAGCGACACGATCAGCGTCAACGGCATGGCTATCCATCCGCTCCAGCCGAATTTCAGCAGGAACCAGGCCATGACGAAGGCTATGGCGGTGGAGATGGTGATGATGACCGCCAGCTCCGTCTTCAGCGAGGACAATACGCCAATGGGCCGTTCCGTATGCAGAACGGCCCTGAAACGTCTGGACGGAGTGCGTTTGGCTGTCACTCGTGCTGCTCCTGCTCCGGCGGCTCGAAGGCATACCCCACACCGTGCACGGTGCGGATGGTCTGGGATCCGAGCTTATGGCGGAGCGCCTTGACATGCGAGTCCACGGTGCGCGTGCCCGAGGCGTCGACCCAGTCCCACACCTCTTCGAGCAGCTTCTCCCGGGTGAGCACGGACTTGGGCTTACGCGCCAGCGTGGCGAGCAGATCGAACTCCGTGGGGGTCAGGTGGACGGGCTCGCCGTTCATCGTGACGATGCGCTGTGCGGGGTCGATGACCAGCGAACCGAAGTCCAGCACCTTCTCGTTCTCGGAGTTCTTGGCGATCGCCTTCGCCCGTTCGACGCGGCGCAGCAGCGCCTTGCACCGGGCGATGAGCTCGCGCATCGAGAACGGTTTGGTCATATAGTCGTCGGCGCCCGCGCCGAGCCCCGTGACCTTGTCGGCCTCGTCGTCACGGGCGGTCAGGATCAGCACGGGGACGGGCCTGGCGGCGACGATCCGCTTGGTCGCCTCCAGGCCGTCCATGACGGGCAGCATGATGTCCATGATCACCAGATCCGGCTTGAGCTGGGCCGCGGCCTGCACCGCGCTGGACCCGTCGGACGCCACGCGCGCCGTCCAGCCTTCGGCCGTGATGCGTTGCGCGATCGCCGTCGCCAGCGTCGGTTCGTCCTCCACCACCAGAACCGTGCGTGGTGTTGCCTGCCGTAGTGCCGTGTTGATCATGGAATCCGCCTTTCAGTCCTCCGGTACCAAGAATACAGCGCCCAGAGCCGGAATCGTGAGCTTGGCGGACCAGTCGCGCGAATGGTACTCCCCGGCGACTGCCTCAAAGGTGCCATTGTGGATGTCCGAGCCGCCGTACTTGGCGTCGTCGGTGGTCAGCGCCTCGCGCCAGCGGCCGCCCTTGGGCAGCGGCACCTGGTAATCCTGCCAGGCGTTGCCGGAGAAGTTGACCACGACCACCATCTGCTCGTCGTCCTTGCCGACACGCATGAAGCTGAGCGTGTTGTGGTCGGCGTCGTCGCTGGTCAGCCACTGGAATCCCGCCGGGTCGAAGTCCTGGCTCCACAGGGCGGGGGAGGCCTTGTACAGGGCGTTGAGGTCGGCGACCAGGCGCTGCACGCCGCGGTGCTCCTCCCAGTTCAGGCAATCCCAGTCCACCGAGGCGTTGTGGTTCCACTCGCCGTACTGGGCGAGCTCGTTGCCCATGAACGTCAGGTTCTTGCCCGGGTGGGCCCACTGGTAGGCGAACAGCGCGCGCACGCCGGCGTAGCGCTGCCAGTCGTCGCCCGGCATCTTGCCGAACAGGGAGCCCTTGCCGTAGACCACCTCGTCATGGCTGATCGGCAGCACGTAGTGCTCCGAATAGGCGTAGACCATCGAGAACGTGATCTCGCCGTGGTGCCACTTGCGGTTGATCGGGGATTCGTGCAGGTACTGCAGCGTGTCATGCATCCAGCCCATGTTCCACTTCAGGCCGAATCCGAGGCCGCCGGCGTCGGTCGGGGCGGTGATGCCCGGATACGCCGTGGACTCCTCGGCGATCATCATGATGCCGGGGTTGTTCTTGTACGCGGTGGCGCAGGCCTCCTTGAGGAAGTCGATGGCCTCCAGGTTCTCGCGGCCGCCGTAGATGTTCGGACGCCACTGCCCGGGCTCGCGGCTGTAATCCAGGTACAGCATCGAGGAGACGGCGTCCACGCGCAGCGCGTCGACGTGGTACTCGTCCAGCCAGAAGCAGGCGTTGGCCACCAGGAAGTTGCGCACCTCGCGGCGTCCGAAGTTGAACACGTAGGTGCCCCAATCCGGGTGCTCGCCGCGCATCGGATCGGGATCCTCATACAGCGGCGTACCGTCGAAGCGGCCCAGCGCGAAGCCGTCCTTCGGGAAGTGGGCGGGGACCCAGTCCATGATCACGCCGATGCCGGCCTGATGCAGCTTGTCGACCAGGTACTTGAAGTCGTCCGGGCCGCCCTGGCGCGAATCCACCGCGTAGTAGCCGGTGACCTGGTATCCCCACGATCCGGCGAACGGGTGTTCGGCCAACGGCATGAACTCCACGTGGGTGAAGCCCTCCTTGGACACGTACTCGACCAGCTCGTCGGCCAGGCCGCGGTAATCCAGCCCCTGACGCCAGCTGCCGGCATGCACCTCGTAGATGCTGACCGGGCCGTCGTGCGGGTTGGTGGCGCGGCGGTGCTCCATCCAGGCGTCGTCATCCCACTCGTGCGTCGATTCGACGACGATGGAGCCGGTGCGCGGCGGCACCTCGTGCGAGCGCTCCATCGGATCGGCCTTCATCACCCATTCGCCGCTGGCGTTGAGGATCTGGTACTTATAGATCTCCCCGGCCTGCACGCCCGGGATGAACAGCTCCCACACGCCGGAGGAGCCCAGTTCGCGCATGGCGTGACGGCGGCCGTCCCAGCTGTTGAAGTTGCCGACCACCCGCACGGCGTGGGCGTTCGGCGCCCAGACGGAGAACGAGGTGCCGACCAGCTGCTCGCCGGGGGTGCCGTCCGCCCCGCCCATCGGGTCGTCGAAGCGCCGGACATGGGCGCCCAGAGCCTCCCACAGGCGCTCATGGCGTCCCTCGCCGAACAGGTAGGTGTCCATCTCCCCGAGCGTGGGCAGGTAGCGGTACGGGTCGTCCTCCACGATCGCCGGGCCGTCCTCATAGCAGGTGCGCACGCGGTAGTCGGGAACGGCATGCCCCGTTTCGGTCGCTACGGCCGGGATGACGGCCATGAACACGCCGTTGTATTCGTGGGATGCCTCGTATTCGCCGTCCTGGGTGACGATGGTGACGGTTTTGGCCAGCGGGCGCAGGACGCGCACGGTGACGCAGTCCTCATGCTCGCCGATGCCCAAGTGGCCACCGAGCACTTCGTGGGGGTTGTAGAATTCGGCGTTGCTCACCGAATCGAGCACTCCCTGATTGACAGGTACAGCGACAATATCTTCATTGATGTTATTGGTCATAGCAAAAGTGTACGCATGGAATGGTCCATTGTGGCGGCATATGTCGAAAAAAATCGGGAAAATGGGTGAGTCCACGCCATACGGCATAATTATTCGAGTTTTGCGTACCTATTCACGGAGGATTCATGGGTTACAAGGTCGGCGATATGGTCGTCTATCCGCGTCACGGCGCCGCGAAGGTGGAGGCCATCACCGAACGGACGGTGCGGGGCGTCACCCGCGAGTACCTGCAGCTGTCGGTGCTGTCGTCGGATGGTCTGGTCATCAACGTGCCGGTCGACAACGTCAAGAAGGTGGGGGTGCGTGACATCGTCGACGCGAACGAGGTCTCCAAGGTGTTCGAGATCCTGCGCACGCCGATTATCGAGAAGGAGATGAATTGGTCGCGCCGTTACAAGCTGAACGTGGAGAAGATCGCCACCGGTGACGTGAACAAGATCGCCGAGGTGGTGCGTGACCTGGCCCAGCGCGACGTGGACGAGCACGGGCTGTCCGCGGGGGAGAAGCGCATGCTGACCCGCGCCCGCAGCATCCTGACCTCGGAGATCGCGCTGTCGGAGAAGATCGAGGAATCGGAGGCCCAGCGTCTGCTCGACGTCAACCTGGGCTACGAGCAGCCGCAGCCCGGTGACGAGGCCCACCATACCGAGGCTCCCGAGGAGGCGGCGCAGGATACGCTGGCCCGTCTGGAGGCCGAGGGCAAGAAGTCGAAGAAGAAGTGAGCGGCGCCGCCATGCGCATCGGGCAGGGGTTCGACGCCCACCGGTTCGCCGCGCCCGATGCCGACCGGCCGCTGTGGCTGGCCTGTCTGCCGTGGGACGGTGCCGGCATCGAGGGCGATTCGGATGGCGATGTTGCCGCGCACGCGCTGATCGATGCGCTGCTGTCCGCCGCGGGGCTGGGCGACATCGGCACCCTGTTCGGTGTGGGATCCGATTCCGCCGGTGCCGGGCAGCACGGAGGGACCATGTTGCGCCATACCGCATCGGTATTGGCGGAACACGGGTTTGCACCGGTGTCGGCCAGCGTGGTGATCATCGGCAACCGTCCTAAGATCGGTTCCAGACGCGTGCAGGCCGAACAGGCCTTGTCCGCGGCGGTGGGGTGCCCGGTATCGGTGACGGCCACCACCACCGATGGCATGGGGTTCACCGGCACCGGCCAGGGCGTGGCCGCGATAGCCAACGCACTGGTGGCGGAAACCGGGCGATGACCTGCACGGCCCCGGTTTGGGGCCGAATCAACGACGTTTGCGCAGTGCCGCCACACCTCGTGACACGGCCCAGAACGCCGTGGACAACGCCACGATGATGAAGCTCGGCGGCGCCGGGAACATGGCGGACAACACCAGACCGCCCCAGATGGCCGCCAGGCACAGCGCCGTGGCCATGACCATGGCCCGGAACGGCGAGCGCGCGATGATGTTGGCCGCGGCCGCCGGGGTGATGACCAGCGCGAAGATCAGCAGGGTGCCGACCGCGGGCACGGCTATGGTGATGACGCCGGCCATGATGGCCATGAACGCGATGTTCATCACGCCGATCGGCACGCCCTTGGCCTGCGCCACCTGTTCGTCCAGCGAGCTGAACAGGAGCGGGCGGTAGATGACGGCCAGCACCGCCAGCAGGACGGCGTCGAACACCAGGAATCCGATGATCTGCCCGGTGGTGATGGTCAGGATCGAACCGAACAGGATCGATTGCATCTGCTGGGAGGCGGAGCTGGACAACCTGGCGAAGAACAGGCCCAGACCGGTGGCGAAGGCCAGCACGGTGCCGGTGGCGATCTCCCGCTGCGAGGCGCGTTTGCCGAGCGCTCCGATGACCAGTGCGCCGCCCAACGCGAACACGCCCAGTCCCAACGAGACCGGCAGGCCGAGCAGCACCGCCCCGGTGGCCCCGGGCAGCCCGATATGGGCCAGGGCGTGCGCGGCGAAGGTGGAGTGCCGTGCGATGGTGAAGTAGCCCATCACCCCGGCGGCCAGGGATATGGCCAGACCCGCCAGGAAGGCGTTGGTCATGAACGGGGCGGACAGGGTGTCGAGCCAGTTCGGGTCGAATGCGAATTGCATGCCGTTCAACGGGATCCTCCCTCATGGCGGTGCAGCGCCGCCAGCTCGATGGGGTCGTGGGTGTCCTGGGGCGTCTCGTCGTCCGTCCGGAGACCGGGGGTGACGAACATATCGCCCTGGGGGGTGGTGACGACGCGCACGCTGGTGCCGTACAGGTGGGTGAGCAGATCGGAGTCGAGCACCTCGTCCAGCGCCGCGTAGTGGGGGTGCCCGTCCAGCAGGTAGACCGCCCCGGTCAGCACCGGCAGCAGCATATTCAGGTCGTGGGCCACCACCTGGATCGTCATGCCCAGTTCACGGTTGAGCTTGGCCAGCACATCCACCACGGAGCGCTGGCTGGCCAGATCCAGGTTGGCCAGCGGTTCGTCGAGCATGAGCAGCTGCGGGTCGCCGACCAACGCCTGTGCGATGGCCACGCGCTGCCGTTGGCCGCCGGACAGTTCGGAGAGGCGGTATGCGGCCCGATCGGCTATACCGACGAAGTCCAGCGCCTCACGCGCCTTGGCCTTCTCCTCACGGGAGACGCGGTGGATGCCGAAGCGGGTGCCGGTCAGCCCCAGCAGCACCGACTGCTCCGCGGTCAGGTTCGATTCGATGTCCGAGGTGTAGCTCTGCGGCACGTAACCGATGAGGTGGTTCGCCTCGCCGGCCGGCCGTCCCAGGACGCGGATGCTGCCATGCTCCAGCGGCAGCAGGCCCAGTTCGGCCTGCATCATGGTGGTTTTGCCGGTGCCGTTGGTGCCGACGATGGCGGTGACCGATCCCATCGGGATGGAGAAGTTGCCGTCCCGCCAGATAATATGCCCTCCTCGGCGCACCGCCACGTCGCGGAAGACCACACAGGGCTCGTCCGGCTGGGATTGCGTATGATGCTGGCGCATACTGACCGCTCCTGGGAATGGGGATGGATAACGGCATCAGTATGTCAAATGAGATTGACAATAATTCTCAATTAGTGTCGATCGGCAGACGGTCAGCGGCCGGGATCCTGCTGTCCCTCGTTCGAGGGCGCGGACGTATCGCCGGCGGTATCCTGGCCGTCGGCGGAACCGGTTCCCTCCTCGGCGGCATCGTCGGCGGTGCTATCGGCTTCATCGGCGTCATCGGCATCGGACGGGGCATCGGCGGGCAGCAGCCCGCTGATCGTCTGGACCAGCGAGGCGATCCAATCCGTCGGATCGTCGAATTCCTCGGGCATCTGCTCGCTGACATCGAACACCGGAACGTTGGCGCGCCCGGCGGTGCCGGTGATCATATTGGCGGCGTCACCGCCCTGCTGCACATTGTTGACCAGCAGATCGACCCCCTGCGATTCGATCAGCTCCTGGAACTGCTGCAGATCGGCGGGGGCGGGTTCGGATTCGTTGGCCGAAGCCTGCGCGTACCCCTCGGGTGTCAGATCCTCGAAGCCCAGATCGCTCAGCAGATAGTAGGCCACCGATTCCGTGGCCGCGTAGGTGGCGTCCGGGTGCGCCTGACGGAACGCGTCCATCGAGTCCTCCAGCTGCTGCTCCCGCTCCTGCCACTGGTCCAGGCGCTTTTGGAAGTCGTCCTTCTTGTCCGGCAGGATCCGGGAGAAGGCATCGGCAAGCTCGGTGGCCATGCCGTTGCGCGCGTCCTTGGAGAACCAGAGGTGCGGGTTGTCGCCCTCCGAGGCGCCGACGGTCTCCGCGGCGGACACGCTCGCCGTCTGCGGCCCCATGCTCTTCGTGGCCCAGGCGTCGTATCCGGCGCCGTTGCTGACCACAACCTGCGCATCCTGCAGGGCGGCCATGTCGGCGGGTTGCGGCTCGAAGTCGTGCGCGTCCACCGCGGTGGTGTCCACGATGGAGGTCACGGCGACGTCGTCCCCGCCGATCTGCGCCGCCAGGGAACCCCATTGGTTGACCGAGGCGACCACGGTGATCGGACCCGCCGGTTCGGCGGGGGGCTCCACGGGTTCGGCGGATTGCTTGTTCTGCCCGCAGGCTCCCATGGAGGCGATGAGTCCGCACGCGGCGAGAACGGCCGCGATCCTGTTCCACCGGTGTGTTGCGCCCTGCATATGTGCTCCTTGCCATGCCGCACTGCCCGTCATCCGGGCCGACGATTATGCCCTGACTCCACGATAGCCTACGATGCAGAGCAACGATTCAACGGATCAAGGAGCGTACACATGCCCACCAAACTCGACGGCAAGGCGGTAGCCGCCGCACTGAAGGACGAACTGCGCGATCGCGTGGCGGCGCTGCGGGAGCGGGGGATCGAACCCGGCCTGGGAACCCTGCTGGTGGGGGAGGACCCCGGCTCGCTCAAGTATGTTGCGGGCAAGCACGCGGATTGCGCCGAGGTCGGCATCCGGTCGATTCGCCGTGACCTGCCGGCAGACGCGGACTTCGGGCGTATCGCCGCCGCCGTGAGGGATCTGAACGAGGACCCGGCCTGCACCGGATTCATCGTGCAGCTGCCGTTGCCCTCCGGCGTGGACGAGAACGCCATCATCGGCATGATCGACCCGGCCAAGGACGCCGACGGCATGCACCCGTACAATCTCGGCGAACTGGTCCTGCACGTGAACGGCGCGGTCTCGACCCCGCTGCCCTGCACTCCCCGCGGGGTGCTCGCCCTGCTCGACCACTACGGCATCGGCCTGGACGGCAAGCACGTGTGCGTGCTGGGGCGCGGCATCACCATCGGACGTACGATCGGGCTGCTGCTGACCCGGCGCGACGTCAACGCCACGGTGACGCTGTGCCATACCGGCACGCCGGACATCGAGGACCGGATGCGTCAGGCCGACGTCATCATCGCGGCCGTCGGCTCGGCCGGGTTCGTCCGTCCGGAGTGCGTCAAACCGGGCGCCGTGCTCGTGGACGTCGGCGTCTCCCGCGTCTGGGACGAGACGGCCGGACGCTTCCGCATCAAGGGTGACGTGGACCCCGCCTGCTACGAGCTTGCCTCGGCCTACACCCCCAATCCCGGAGGCGTGGGGCCGATGACGCGGGCCATGCTGCTCGCCAACGTCGTGGACATGGCCGAACGCGCGGCGCGCTGAGCGGCACGCCACCGAATATTCCGGGCGTGTCGTTTTCGCGGGAACCCGTGTTTTGGGCATGGCTGCCGGTATTCTGAATACTCGTGTGTGCCGTGAGGCGCCCGCAGATAACTGAAGAACGATATTATCCACCCACTAGTTACAGAAACCACAGTTAATGGCACAGAACAACACTGAAGTCACCAAGGTCGCAATCAACGATATCGGCACCGAAGAGGACTTCATCAAGGCAGTCGATTCCACCATCAAGAACTTCGATGATGGTGATCTGGTCGAGGGTACCGTCGTCAAGGTCGATCACGACGAGGTCCTGCTCGACATCGGCTACAAGACCGAGGGTGTGATCCCCTCCCGTGAGCTTTCCATCAAGAAGGACGTCGATCCGGACGAGGTCGTCGAGGTCGGCGACACCGTTGAGGCCCTTGTCGTCACCAAGGAGGACAAGGAAGGCCGTCTGATCCTGTCCAAGAAGCGCGCCCAGTACGAGCGTGCCTGGGGCGATGTCGAGAAGATCAAGGAAGCCGATGGCGTTGTCGAGGGCACCGTCATCGAAGCCGTCAAGGGCGGCCTTATCGTCGACATCGGCCTGCGTGGCTTCCTGCCGGCCTCCCTGGTCGAGATGCGTCGCGTGCGTGACCTGAGCCCGTACATCGGCCAGACCATCAAGGCCAAGATCCTCGAGCTGGACAAGAACCGCAACAACGTGGTCCTGTCCCGTCGCCAGTACCTCGAGGAGACCCAGTCCGAGGTCCGCGAGACCTTCCTCTCGCAGCTCAAGAAGGGCCAGATCCGTGAGGGCGTGGTGTCCTCCATCGTCAACTTCGGCGCGTTCGTCGATCTGGGCGGTGTTGACGGCCTGATCCACGTCTCCGAGCTGTCCTGGAAGCACATCGACCACCCGTCCGAGGTCGTCAAGGTCGGCGACAAGGTCACCGTCGAGGTGCTCGACGTCGATCTGGACCGCGAGCGCATCTCCCTGTCGCTCAAGGCCACCCAGGAGGATCCGTGGCAGCGCTTCGCCCGCACCCACGTCCCCGGCCAGATCGTCAAGGGCAAGGTCACCAAGATCGTCCAGTTCGGCGTGTTCATCTCCGTCGAGGACGGCATCGAGGGCCTGGTGCACATCTCCGAGCTGGCCAACCGCCACGTCGAGAACCCGGAGACCGTGGTCAAGCCGGGCGAGATCGTGTTCGTCAAGGTCATCGACGTCGACCTGGATCGCCGCCGCATCTCCCTGTCGCTCAAGCAGGCCAACGACTCCGTTGACCCGGCTTCCGAGGACTTCGATCCGGCGCTGTACGGCATGCCGGCCGAGTACGACGAGCAGGGCAACTACAAGTACCCTGAAGGCTTCGATCCGGAGACCAACGAGTGGATCGCCGGCTTCGAGAAGCAGCGCGAGGAGTGGGAGTCCCAGTACGCGGCCGCCCACGACCTGTGGGAGCAGCACAAGGAGTTCGTGGCCAAGGAGATCGAGAACGCGGCCGAGTCCGCCGCCGCCGATGGTCAGGCTCCGCGCCCGGAGCGCGTCGAGGAGACCTCGAACTACTCGTCCGAGTCCACCTCCACCGGCACCCTGGCCGACTCCGACCAGCTCGCCGCCCTGCGCGACCAGCTGCTCGGCAAGAACAACTGATCGGGCTTTCATCCGCTGAGGAACCGATAGCTCGATGAACGGCCCCCGCCACGGCGGGGGCCGTTCTGCTATCCGCATATCACATGGGTGCGCGGCTCCGTTGCCGTCCGCATCCGCGGCGGGCGTGGCACAATGGCGTACATGGTGAGAACGATGAACGAACGGTTGGTCCGCGTGGGGCTGACCGGAGGCATAGCGGCGGGCAAGAGCACGGTGGCCGCAAGGATGCGTGCGCTGGGCGTGCCGGTGATCGACTACGACGAGCTGGCGCGGGTGGTGGTGGCCCCCGGCAGCGTGGGCCTGAGGCGAATCGTCGAGGAGTTCGGCGTCCGGGCCCTGGGGCGGGACGGAGCCCTTGACCGGGCGTGGCTGGCCGAACATGTGTTCGGCGCGAATGCGGCCCCCGGAGCCAGGGAGCGTCTCGATGCCATCGAGCATCCGCTGATCTACGAGGAGGCCGCCCGCCTCGAACGGCAACTGCCGGCGGGGGAGGGTGGTGACGCCGGTGCGCCGGATGCGGCGCTGGTGGTGCATGACGTGCCGCTGCTGGCGGAGGTCATCGACACGATGCCGTTCCGGTTCGACCACATCGTGACGGTGGAGGCGTCCGAGCGCACGCGCATCGACCGGATGATGACGGCCCGCGGCATGACGCGACGGCAGGCGGAGGACCGGATCCGACACCAGTCGAGCCGTGCGCAACGTGAGACGATCGCCGATGCCGTCATCGACTCCGAACAGCCATTCGAACAGATGTTCGATGCTGTTGATATGCTGGTGGCACAGTGGCGGTCCGAGTGCGGGAACACGTCCCGTCGCGCGGAGGAACAGGAGGCCTGAGATGGGGTTCAGCATCGAACGTATCAACAAGCCGTTCGTCGTCAAGTCGCCGTATAAGCCGTCGGGCGACCAACCGCAGGCCATCGAGGAGCTGGCCACACGCATCGAGAACGGCGAGAACGACGTGGTGCTCATGGGCGCCACCGGCACCGGCAAGACGGCCACCACGGCCTGGCTGATCGAGCGCCTGCAGCGTCCCACGCTGATCATCGAGCCGAACAAGACGTTGGCCGCGCAGCTGTGCGCCGAATTCCGCGAGCTGATGCCGGACAACGCGGTCAGCTACTTCGTCTCCTACTACGACTACTACCAGCCCGAGGCGTACATCCCCCAGACCGACACCTACATCGAGAAGGATTCGAACATCAACGACGATGTGGAACGTCTGCGCCACGCCGCCACCGCCAACCTGCTGACCCGGCGCGACTGCGTGGTGGTGGCCACGGTCTCCTGCATCTACGGCCTGGGCACGCCCGAGGAATACGCCGGGCGCATGCTGTTCCTCAAGGAGGGGCAGCAGATCGACCGCGACCAGCTGCTGCGCAAGTTCGTGGACATGCAGTACAAGCGCAACGACATCGCGTTCACCCGCGGCACGTTCCGCGTGCGCGGCGACACGGTGGAGATCATCCCGGTGTACGAGGAGCTGGCCGTGCGTATCGAGTTCTTCGGCGACGAGATCGACCGCATCTCCACGTTGCATCCGCTGACCGGCGACGTCATCGACCATGTGGCCGAGACGCATATCTTCCCGGCCTCGCACTATGTGGCCGGTCCCGAACGCATGGAGCGCGCGTTGAGGACCATCCGCGAGGAGCTGGACGAGCGCGTGGCCGAGCTGCGCAAGCAGAACAAGGAGCTGGAGGCGCAGCGCCTGACGATGCGCACGAACTACGACCTGGAGATGCTCGCCCAGGTCGGCAGCTGCTCGGGCGTGGAGAACTACTCGCGGCATTTCGACGGGCGTGACCCGGGCACCCCGCCGCACACCCTGCTGGATTTCTTCCCGGACGATTTCCTGCTGGTCATCGACGAATCGCATGTCACGGTGCCGCAGATCGGCGCGATGTACGAGGGCGACGCCAGCCGCAAGCGCACGCTGGTCGAACACGGGTTCCGTCTGCCCAGCGCCATGGACAACAGGCCGCTCAAGTGGCCAGAGTTCCTGGACCGCGTCGGCCAGACCGTGTACCTGTCCGCCACGCCGGGCGACTACGAGCTGGGGTTGTCCGACGGCGTGGTCGAACAGATCATCCGCCCGACCGGCCTGGTCGATCCCAAGATCGAGGTGCGACCGGTGGAGGGGCAGATCGACGACCTGCTGGCCGAGATCAAGGATCGCGTGGCGCGCGGCGAACGCACGCTGGTGACCACGCTGACCAAGAAGATGGCCGAGGATCTGACCGATTATCTGCTCGAGCGCGGCATCAAGGTGGAGTACCTGCACTCCGACGTCGACACGCTGCGGCGTGTCGAACTGCTGCGCGAACTGCGCGAGGGCAAGATCGACGTCATCGTCGGCATCAACCTGCTGCGGGAGGGCCTGGATCTGCCGGAGGTCTCGCTGGTGGCGATTCTCGACGCCGACAAGGAAGGGTTCCTGCGTTCGTACCGTTCGCTGATCCAGACGATCGGCCGCGCGGCGCGCAACGTGTCCGGCACGGTGATCATGTACGCCGACGAGATCACCGAGGCCATGCACAAGGCCATCGACGAGACCAACCGCCGCCGTGACCGGCAGATCGCCTATAACAAGGAGCACGGCATCGACCCCAAGCCGCTGATCAAGAAGATCAGCGACGTCAACGACATGCTGGCCAAGGAGGACGTCGACACGCAGACGCTGCTGGCCGGCGGGTACCGCAACGCCGGCAAGGCGGGGAACTCCCACCTGGGCGTGCCGCTCGCGGCCGACCGGCAGGAGGCGCAGCGCCGCCATGAGGAGCTGCTCAAGGCGGGGCTGCCGGCCCAGGACCTGGCCGACCTGATCCGCCAGTTGAGCGAGCAGATGCATACGGCGGCCGAGCAGCTCCAGTTCGAGCTGGCGGCCCGGCTGCGCGACGAGATCCGCGACCTGAAGAAGGAGCTGAGGCAGATCACCGAGGCCAAGCGCTGACGTTCCGGCGGGGCCGATCCCGGATGCCTTGCCCGCGGGGGCGTATCCCCGCGGGCAGGATGTATCCGCGATTGCGCCCACCGGAATGTGAGCGCTAACAAACACACCGTGCGGAAAAGTGGCTCCGTTCAGGTTTTCCTAGTAAACTGTCGTGTGGCAACTGGGTCGTCAGACCCCCACACGTCAAGAAGGATAGGCAGCCATATGCGTAAAGCCAAGATCGTAGATACCATCGGTCCCGCCACCGAATCGCTCGAGAACCTCACCAAGCTCGTCGAAGCGGGTATGGACGTCGCCCGTCTGAACCGCTCCCACGGCACCCCTGAAGATCACCTGCGCGTGTACAACAACGTGCGTGAGGCTTCCAAGACCGCGGGCCGCAACGTGGCGGTTCTGGTCGACCTGCAGGGCCCGAAGATCCGTTGCGGCTGGTTCAAGAAGAACGCCGAGGGCGAGGACAAGGTCCAGCTGACCGAGGGCCAGGAGTTCATCATCACCACCGACGACATCGAGGGTGACGAGCACATCACCTCCACCACGTTCAAGGGCCTGCCGGGCGATTGCCACGCCGGCGACCCGATCCTGATCGACGACGGCAAGGTCCGTCTGGAGGTCACCAAGGTCGAGGGCAACAACGTGCACACCAAGGTCATCGTGGCCGGCCCCGTCTCCTCGCACAAGGGCATCAACCTGCCGGGCGTGGCCGTGTCCCTGCCCGCGCTGACCGAGAAGGACGAGGAGGATCTGCGCTGGGCCATCCAGACCGGCGCCGACATCATCGCCATGTCCTTCGTGCGCTTCGCCTCCGACATCGATCGCGCCCATGAGATCATGGACGAGGAAGGCCGTCGCATCCCGGTCGTGGCCAAGATCGAGAAGCCGCAGGCCCTGGAGAACCTTGAGGATATCGTCAAGGCCTTCGACGGCATCATGGTCGCCCGTGGCGATATGGCCGTCGAGTGCCCGCTCGAGGAGGTCCCGCTGGCCACCAAGCGCTGCATCGAGCTGGCCCGCCAGTACGCCAAGCCGGTGATCGTTGCCACCGAGGTGCTGGGCTCCATGGTCAACTCCCCGGTCCCGACCCGCGCCGAGGCCTCCGACTGCGCCAACGCCATCCTGGATGGCGCCGACGCCACGATGACCTCCAACGAGACCGCCGTCGGCAAGTACCCGGCCGTCACCGTGGACACGATGAGCCGCATCTCCGGCTACGCCACCGAGCACGGCTACGACCGCATCCCGCAGCTGAAGAACCTCGACATGTCGTCCACCGGCGCCGTGTCGTCCGCCGCGGTGGATCTGGCCGACAAGCTCAACGCCAAGGCCATCGTGGCCTACACGCAGACCGGTTCCACCGTGCATCGCGTCTCCCGCGAGCGCCCGGCCACCCCGATCTACGGCCTGACCAACAACGAGCACACCTACCACTGGCTGGCTCTGAGCTGGGGCACCGAGGCGTTCCTGCTCGATGAGGACTATCACGACAAGTCCCGCAAGGAACTCATGGTCTTCACCGATTCGGTGCTCAAGGGCGCCGGCAAGGTGGCCGATGGCGACAAGATCGTGGTCCTGAGCTCCGCGCAGGGTGAGCACAAGGCCGGCAGCACCGACACCATCTACGTGCACACCGTCGGTGCCAACGAGTGAGCGTGACGCCGCATAGACGGCGTTGACATCCCTCCAAACGATCGGGGCCTCCGCCATGGAGGCCCCGATCGTTGTACGGGTTGCCGTATCGGGAGGACACGTCGGCGCGCCGGTTGGCAATATCGGGCCGATGTGGTATATTTCCGTAGGTTGATATATGCCCCTGTATCCCAATTGGTAGAGGAAGCAGCCTCAAAATCTGCGCAGTGTGGGTTCGAGTCCCACCGGGGGCACGGTATTGCTTCGCTGTATGAAATACCCGAGGTCGGGTATCTTCGCCCGACCCCGACGATATCGAATGGAAAGAGGTCGGCATGGCTGCAAGGAAGAAGACCACGGAATCCGAGGATGAGATGAACGGGGTCGTGCTCACCGACGAGGAGATCAAGGCCGCGGCCGAGGGGGATATTGAAGCTGTAGCCAAGTCCCGGGAGAATGAGGCCCCCCGTAAACGCACCGTTGTGGTGGCGGAGGACGAGTCCGTCAATCGCATGGATCTGGTGGCCATGCTTGAGGATAACGGCTATGAGGTGGTCGGTGAGGCCGCCAACGGCGAGGAGGCGGTTGAACTCACCCGCAAGTACCGCCCTGATGTGGTGTGCATGGACGTCAAGATGCCGCGTATGGACGGCATCGCCGCCGCCGGCATCATCTGCGACGAGAACATCGCGCCGGTGGTTATGCTCACCGCGTTCTCCCAGTCCGATCTGGTCAAGAAGGCCACCGGCGCCGGCGCCATGGCGTATGTGACCAAGCCCTATGAGGAATCCAAGCTGATGCCGGCGCTGGAAGTGGCCATGGGGCGTTTCGCCGAGATCAACGACCTGCTGGATAATGTGGAACGCAGCGAGAACAAGCTGCGCGAGACCGAGGAGCAGCTGAGGAAGGCCGAGGAGAAGCTCAAGAAGACCGAGGAGATGCTGGAGGAGCGCAAGCTGGTCGACCGCGCCAAGGGCCTGCTGATGGACAAGGCCGACTTCTCCGAGCAGGGCGCCTTCCGCTGGATCCAGAAGACCTCCATGGACCAGCGCATCCCGAAGAAGCGTCTGGCCCTGGCCATCATCGCCAAGTACGGCGATGCCAAGCCGGAACCCGGTGATGAGCGCTGATTCCGAACTGATGGATGAACGTACCTATCGCGGAACGCTGCTGGTCGTAGACGGCCATTCCCTGGCGTTCCGCGCTTTTTTTGCCTTACCTGTCGAGAACTTCAGCACGTCCGCCGGACAGCCGACGAACGCGGTCTGGGGCTTTGCCACCATGCTCTCGCAGGTCATCGAATCGGAGAGGCCCGACCACCTCGCCGTGGCGTTCGACGTCAAGGGCGGCACGTTCCGCAACGATCTGCTGCCGCAATACAAGGGGACGCGCGAGGCCGCACCCGAGGAACTGCTCAGCCAGCTGCCGCTGATCCAGCAGATGCTCAAGGCCCTGGGCGTCACCTACATCGAGAAACCCGGCTATGAGGGCGACGACGTCATCGGCACCTTGGCCACCATGGGGGAGCGCTCCGGATACCGCACGCTGGTGCTTTCCGGCGACCGTGACGCCTTCCAGCTGGTTGACGAACATATCACCGTGCTGTACCCCGGCCACCACTTCAAGGACCTCAAGCACATGACACCGCAGGCGGTCGAGGAGAAGTATCACGTGACACCTGCGCAATACCCCGATCTGGCCGCATTGCGCGGCGAGACCGCGGACAACATCCCCGGCGTGCCTGGTGTGGGTGACGGATTCGCCGCCAAATGGATCAACCAGTTCGGCGGGCTCGACCAGATCATCGAACACGCCGACGAGATCGGCGGCAAGAAGGGCGAGGCGCTGCGCGAGAACCTCGAACAGGTCAAGCTCAACCGCAAGGTCAACGCATTGGTCCGCGACGTTGATCTGGGCATCACCGTGGACGACCTGACCTTCGGCACGCTGGATGTCGACGAGGTCAGCGCGCTGTTCACCCGCCTGGAGTTCGGCGTGCGTACCAAGAACCGTGTCCTGAAGACATTCAACGGCGGGGAGCGCCCGCAGCTGAACGGGGATGCCCCGTTGCCCGACGAAACGGCATCCGCCGGACTGGATATGCCCGAGGTCACCCTGATCGAAGACGCCGAGCAACTGCTCGAATGGGGCGGGCGGAATCTGCCGGCGCCCGAGGCGCCGACGGATTCCGCGGCAGACACCGAGTCTGACCGCGGCATCCGCGACGATATCGGCCGTTCGTGGGTGTTGCATGTGGAGGGACGACCCAAGCCGGGCGACGTGGCGCTGACCGCGCTGGTCATGCTTGGCGGCGGCCAGGCCGCGGTCATCGAGGCGCCGATGGCCCCCAGGATTGCGGAGGCGGTACGTGACCTGATCGAACGGCATCATGCCACCATGGTCCTGCACGGGTTCAAGGAGCACCTGCACATGCTCTCGGCGGCCGGAATCGCCGTGGACACCCCGTTGTTCGACACCAAGCTGGCCGGCTATCTGGTGCACCCGGACTTCCATGCCGAGACGCTGGAACAGGCCGCCGGCCATTTCCTGGATCTGCACTTCGAACAGGAACAGGAGGCCACGCAGGGGCAGCTGGACTTCGGCGAATCGGAACAGCCCGAGGAACAGGCGCGCGAACACGGCGCCGTCATGCACGCGGCCATCGTCCGCGCCCTGGCGGACGCGCTGGCGTCGCGCATCGACGAACGCCGGCAGTTCTCGCTGCTACATGCCATCGAATTGCCGACATCCCGCGTATTGCAACGCATGGAGGCCGCGGGCGCGCAGGTGGACATCCAGCGGCTGACCGACATGCGGGACCAGTTCGCTTCGGAGGCGCGACAGGCGCAGGAGATCGCCTGGGAGCATGCCGGCACACAGGTCAACCTGCAAAGCCCGAAGCAGCTGCAAGCGGTGCTCTTCGAGGACATGGGTCTCAAGCCCACCAAGCGCACCAAGTCGGGGTCGTACACCACCAGTGCGGCCGCATTGCAGGATCTGTACGTCAAATCGGTGAACAACGAACGCGCCAACGGATTCCTCGGCGCGCTGCTACGTCACCGGGAGACGAACAAACTCAAGCAGATCGTCCAGACCCTGATCGAGGCCACCAACCAGCAGGACGGCCGCATCCACACGACCTATGAGCAGACGGTGGCCGCCACAGGGCGGCTGAGCTCCGTGGACCCCAACCTGCAGAACATCCCCAACCGGAACGCCGCCGGACGTGAGATCCGTTCCGCCTTCGTGCCGGGCGAGGGGTATGAGGCGCTGCTCAGCGCCGACTATTCCCAGGTCGAGCTGCGCATCATGGCGCACCTGTCCGGCGACGAGGCCCTGATCGAGGCGTTCCGGTCCGGCACCGACTTCCACAAGTACGTGGCCAGCCTGGTCTACCGGATCCCGATCGACCAGATCACCCCGGACCAGCGCAGCCACGTCAAGGCGATGAGCTACGGCCTGGCCTACGGCTTGAGCACCTATGGCCTGGCCCAGCAGCTCAAGATCTCCCCGGCCGCCGCCGACGTGCTGAAGGACCAGTACTTCGCCACGTTCGGCAAGGTCCACGACTATCTTGAGTCATTGGTGTCCGGGGCGCGAATCAACGGTTACACCGAAACAATGTTCGGCAGGCGCCGGTATTTCCCGGCCCTGAAATCCTCCAACCGCGCCGCGCGCGACGCCGCCGAACGCGCCGCGCTGAACGCGCCCATCCAGGGCTCTGCGGCGGACATCATGAAGATCGCCATGATCCGCGCCGAGCAGGCGCTGCGGGACGCCGGCGTGCACAGCCGCATCATCATGCAGATCCATGACGAACTCGTGGTGGAGGTCGCTCCCGGCGAGAGCGAACAGGTCACCGCATTGGTCAAGGACGCGATGGAACACGCCGTCGAGATCGCGGTGCCGCTGGACGTGTCGACCGGCCTGGGCGCCGATTGGCAGCTGGCCGCGCACTGACGGGCGTCAAGGGAACGGAAGGAGTCGGTACTATGCCGATGCTCAAACAGGTGGTGGATGTCCTGGAGACGCTGTATCCGCTGCGATACGCCGAATCATGGGACCATCCCGGATTGATCGTGGGAGACCTGTCCGCCCCGGTGCGGCGCATCGAGTTCGCGGCGGATCCCACTATGGAGGTCGTGCGTCAGGCCATCGAGCGGGGAACAGACCTGCTGGTCTGCCATCACCCGCTGCTGTTCCGATCGGTGCATGAGGTGTCGGGTCTGGGCGTGCACGGCGACATCGTCCGCAGGCTCAGCCAGGCGGGATGCGCGCTGTGGGTGGGCCATACCAACGCCGACGCCGCATATCGCGGCACCGGCATGGCTGCCGCCGACCTGTTCGGACTCGTCGACCAGCGGCCGCTGGTGCCCATCGACGACCCGACGGCCGTGCAACCGGTGGGATTGGGACGCGTCGGTTCGCTGCCGGAGCCGATGACGCTGGAGGCGTTCGCCCGACGCGTGGCGGATGTGCTGCCGCATACCGAACTGGGCGTGCAGGTGTGCGGGCCGCTGGATGCGACGGTGCGCACCGTCGCGGTGCTGCCGGGGTCGGGGGACTCGCTGTTCGACGAGGTGCGCGCCGCAGGCGTCGACGTGTACGTGACCAGCGACCTGCGGCATCACCCGGCCACGGACGCCATCGAACAGGCGCGCTACGAGGCCGCGATGCGCGGCCGCGGCATCGGACTGGGCAGCGGGGATACGGCCATCCGGCCGCTGCTGATCAACACGCCCCACAGCGCCATCGAATCGCTGTGGTTCCACTACGCGCTGGAGGATGTGCCGCAGGCCGTGGAGCGGGCCACGGGGGAGCGGCCGCAGGTGTACTGGAACCGGATGAACACGGATCCGTGGACATTGTCGATCAGGTGAACGGTGCGGGGGTGTGACATGGAGCAGAACGGCGACATCATCGACATGAGCCGGCCGGTCACCGTGCTGGAACGCGACACGGTGTACCAGGGTGCGGTGTTCTCGGTGGAGGACATGCGTCTGGCCCTGCACGCCCGGGATGGCGGTGACATCGTGGTCCGACGCCAGGTCATGCGCCACGCGCCCTGCGTGGTCATGCTCGTGCACGACACGGCGAACGACCGGTACCTGATGGAACGTGAGTACCGGGCCGGCTCCGACCTGTTCGCCTACGGACTGCCGGCCGGCCTGATGGACGCCGGCGAGGATGTGATGGACGCCGCCCTGCGCGAACTGCGCGAGGAGACCGGCGTGGTTCCGGATGATGCCGACGCCGTGCATGTGGACCATGCGGGCGCCTTCTACTCCTCGGAGGGCATGTCCGACGAACTGGCGCACATCATGGTGCTGCATCTGGACCGCTGGCACACCGTGCCGCGTCACCTGGACGCCGACGAACACGTATGGTCCGCCTGGGTGACCTGGGACGAGCTAATCCAGGCCGGGGTCACCTCATCCAATTCGATGATCGCCATCCAGCATGAGGCGATACGCCGTCTGTCACGCGCAACGGCGTAACCGGCGCACACGGTTCCCATTCGTGCGGATACCGAACCGGTTAGACGGAATACCGCGTCGTGCCGGACGCCATGTGCGATACTGGAACTATGCAGATCAGACCAGGTTCGATGTATCCGCTCGGCGCCCATTACGACGGGGCCGGCGTGAATTTCTCCATCTACTCGCAAGTCGCCGACAAGGTTGAGCTGTGCCTGTTCGATGATCAGGACCGCGAAACCCGCATCGAGATGACCGAGCAGAACTCGTATGTCTGGCATAACTATCTGCCGGGCATCCAACCCGGTCAGCGGTACGGATACCGTGTCTACGGCCCCTACGACCCGAACCGGGGACTGCGCTGCAACCCGAACAAGCTGCTGCTCGACCCCTACGCCTATGCCATCGAAGGCAACATCGACAGCGATGAAAGCCTGTTCTCCTACTGGTTCAAAAGCCCGAACGACAATTCGGCGATGAACACGTTGGACTCGGCCGGGCACACGATGAAATCGGTGGTGGTCAACCCCTACTTCGACTGGGGCGCCGACCGGCACCCGAACATCCCCTACCATGATTCGGTCATTTACGAGGCTCATGTGCGCGGCATGACCAACCTCAACGTGGACGTGCCCCCGGACATCCGTGGCACCTACGCCGGCCTGGCCTACCCGACGGTGATCGAATACCTGAAGAAGCTGGGTGTCACCACCATCGAGCTGATGCCGATCCACCAGTACGTCAACGACACCTTCCTGCAGGAGAAGGGGCTGAGCAACTACTGGGGGTACAACACCATCGGCTTCTTCGCCCCGCACAACGCATACTCCAGCTCCGGACAGCGCGGCGAACAGGTCAACGAGTTCAAATCGATGGTCAAGGCCTACCACAACGCCGGCATGGAGGTCATCCTCGACGTGGTGTACAACCACACCGCCGAAGGCAACGACCGCGGCCCCACATTGAGCTTCAAGGGCATCGACAACCAGGCCTACTACCGGCTCGTCGACGGCGACCCGCAACACTACTTCGACACCACCGGCACCGGCAACTCCCTGCTGATGCGCTCGCCGCGCGCGCTGCAGGTCATCACCGACAGCCTGCGCTACTGGGTCACCGAGATGCATGTCGACGGCTTCCGCTTCGACCTGGCGGCCACCCTGGCCCGCCAGTTCCATGACGTGGACAAGCTCTCCGCCTTCTTCGACATCGTCGAACAGGATCCGGTCATCTCCCAGGTCAAGCTCATCGCCGAACCGTGGGATATCGGCTCCGGCGGCTATCAGGTCGGCGGCTTCCCCTCCAGCTGGTCGGAATGGAACGGCCGGTACCGCGACTGCGTGCGCGATTTCTGGCGCTCGCAGCCGTCCACGCTGCCGGAGTTCGCCAGCCGTCTGATGGGCAGTTCGGACCTGTACCAGATGAACGGGCGTCGACCGGTCGCCTCGGTGAACTTCATCACCGCGCACGACGGCTTCACGATGAACGACTTGGTCAGCTACAACAACAAGCACAACGAGGCGAACGGCGAAGGCAACCGCGACGGCGAAAGCAACAACCGTTCCTGGAACTGCGGTGTGGAAGGGCCGACCAACATCCGCGACGTCAACGAACTGCGCCAGCGGCAGATGCGCAACATGTTCGCCACGCTGCTCGTCAGCCAGGGCATCCCGATGATCTGCGGCGGCGACGAGGTCATGCGCACGCAGGGCGGCAACAACAACGCGTACTGCCAGGACAACGAGATCTCGTGGACGAATTGGGACCTCGACGATTCGCAGCAGGAGATGCTGGCGTTCGTCTCCAAGATGATCCACCTGCGCCTCAACCATCCAGTGCTGCACCGGCGCCGCTTCTTCTCCGGCCGCATGCCGGGCGACCCGGTGGACAAGATCCCGCAGGCCGAATGGTTCGACCACACCGGTTCGATTATGGATATGGCCGACTGGCAGAACACGCATGCGTTCTCGGTGATGATCTACCTCAACGGTTCGGATATCCCGGAGGTGGATTGGTACGGCAACCAGATGGTGGACAACGACTTCATCCTGATCTTCAACGCCCACTACGAACCGATCCAGTTCACGCTGCCGGACGAACGGTACGGCAAGAAGTGGAAGCTGGTGGTCGACACGCACAATCCCGACGGGCCGGAACTCAACTACGAGGCCGGATTCGCCATCACCGCGCAATCGCGCAGCTTCCTGCTGCTGATGAGCGACCGGAAACCGGAAGCGGAACGCAAATTCTAGGACTTATGCCGTCTTGGTCGCAGACGGGTGGCGGCCCGCTTCGTGGAGCGGGCTACCACCCGTGTTGTGTGTTGCACAGTCGGCAAGGTCTGCGGGTGCGATATACTGATTCATTGTGTCGTGACCGTTGACGACCGGAACCGACGCAACGGGCTGTAGCGCAGTTTGGTAGCGCGCCTGCTTTGGGAGCAGGATGTCGCAGGTTCAAATCCTGTCAGCCCGACCATAAACCCCGGAATACCAACGTTTTCAAGGTGTTGGTGTTCCGGGGTTTTGTTGTGTCGGACACAATTGGACACGATGGCGGCAACATGCGTGTATCTCGCGCCAGTTGTGCAGCCAAATCGGCCCGTCACGGGCGGTACGGAACGCCTCTGCGTCCGCCAGCAAACGGAAACTCTCCGTCTTCGGACGCCTGACCGCGTCGGCGTCCACAAAAACCAGTGACACCGCCACCTGTTCCCGTGTCCGAACCTCGCGGCGCGCCACTTGTCCGGAACCTTCGCCTTCAACGGGCCGCGCGCTGCTCAACGCACGCTTCAACGTTCGCTGCGTCCAAGGCACTCGCGTGCGGGGTACTGTCATTGGAGCCGACGCTCTCCTCTCATTCCCAGTGAAGGGGATGAATGATGCCTTCCGCGTATTTATCGTCGGATCCGAGGAACGTGCACACCTCACTTGAATACTCAAGGCCGTCATTAATGTGGTCCGCAAGGTACATGAGCGTGTTCAACGATGTGGCGACGGACTTCGGCATCATTGGAATCCGTGGAAAACTTGCCGATATCTCCCTGACCATGGGCGGAGTGATGACCATCTCCCGATGCCAGAGCCTACTGTGGTGGGAGCAGAGATTGCGCAGGTACACGATGGAATGCACGATGGCAGCCGATGTGGCGAGACTCGTATGGAGGTTCACCGACTTATACAGTGCTCTGAGCGCCTTCGTATCGGAATGAAGGGAGAGCATCTTGGAGAACGTGTCGAACGGCATCGCCTCGACAGCGGCCCACAGCGGTATGGGACGATCATCCCGCCTGTAGTGGCGGATGCACACTTCGTTCGACATGGACAGCCATTTCGCCATGTTGTCCAGCAGGTGGTCGCGCATGCCGGCCTTCCTGCCTCCGATGTACGAATCTGGATCCATATATGAGTATGCACCGCCGTCGTTGGCGATTAGGTACGCGAATCTCGACCTCAACGTCACCTCGATCCGAGCCGTGCCCTTGAGCACGATGGAACGCAATTGTTCGTCCAGTGCATAGGGCGTGAGGAAGTCTACGTCACGCGTCCCCGGGCGGAACTTGTTGTCACCGTTGGCCGGGTCCACCTGGAACGCGCGAAAATAGCCGGACAGACGATAATAGTTGCAATTGAACAACGCACGGCGCAGGCGCTCGCCGTCGGTAATCTTGAGACCACGTTCCTCAAGGATGCGAATCATCCCGTCGATGTTTTTCGCCGGTTTCGGCCGGGTATAGGAAGAGCCCCCAGGGTTGGGCATCGTTGAGAGGCCTAGGGGGCTACTGTTAACGTTCATATTACCCGTTCCTTCCTTTCATGTGAAGTCATCCGGCGAGTCTCCAACGACCTCAACGCCTTACTCGCCGCCAGCGATGTTCTGTTTCTGTTCCCGTTTCTCGGCGATACGCCGGCTGATACGGTACTCCTCGGCCTCCGGTTCGACCCGATATTCGACCACGGCCACGTTCTTCTCCTTAAGCTTTTCGGCCTCCTCCTGGTTGCCCTGCTCCCTCATCTTCTCGAGCACGTTCCGGTAGTGCTCCTGCTCCTTGCGCAGACGAGCCATCTCCGCCTCGAACTCCTTCTGCGCCTTCGCCTGCTCACGCAGCTCGGCCCGGCGCTCGCGTTCGGCCTCCTCCTCCGCCTGCACCGCCTGCATGTACATCGCGGTCAATTCAATATTTCTTGTTTCCGACCGAAGAAAGGTACTCGCTGTGAGTGATTTGCCACTGTGACTCCTATTGTCAGTATCTTGGCGTTTCCGCTTCGAGCTCTATGTTGTCGTCCTGGTTCGTGTCCAAAACATACGCCCCGGGACTTGATACGATATCATCCCGACGAGATAGGCAACCGACCCATGTGCGCGCTCGACTACCGTATACCTGTCGAGGCGTCCACTGACGAGCTGCCGAACTTACAGACAGAACAAGGATGTTGCACTTCTCAATAGACCCTGCGTCCATTGCTCAAACCCGACGCAGTCCTATGCGATAATGGGCCTTACAAAGCGCGAACATGAAGGGGGAGTGCTGAATCATGCGAGGCGGTGTCATGGGAGTCTTTCTGCTGGTGGTGGGGATCGTCTGCATCATCTACGGGGTCACCATCATGCTCACCTGGTCGGGAACGGCGTTCTTCCTGGTGTGGTACGTCCTCGGCGTCATCTGCGGCGGCACGAGCGCGCTCGCGCTTGCGTTGCCCGACTCCACCGTGGTGCGCGGCGTCCGCACCGCGGTGTGCTGTCTGACGGTCTGCGGCATCGCCGTCGTCTCCATAATGAGTATCGCCATCATGCATACCGCATACCGTACACCGCCGCGCGACCTTGATTATCTGATCGTGCTTGGCGCACAGGTACGCCCCTCCGGTGAGCCGTCCGTGGTCCTGCGCTACAGGCTCGCCGCCGCCCGTAACTATCTGGACGAGAATCCGCGCACCCGTGTGGTGGTATCCGGCGGACAGGGACCCAACGAACCGTGCTCCGAAGGTGAGGCGATGGCACGCTGGCTCGAACGCGCCGGCATCGACGCCGATCGCATCGTCGTCGAATCCGAGTCGAAGACCACCGTCGAAAACCTGCAGAACTCGCGGGAACTCATCGGCGACGATGATGCGCGCGTAGGCATTGTGACCAACAACTTCCACATCTTCCGAGCGATGCGCATGGCCAAGCGGCTTGGTATCGAGCATGTCTGGGGCATCCCGGCCCATTCCACGCCGTGGTATCTGCCCAACAATCTCCTGCGCGAATGCCTCGCGCTCGTCAAGGCGGTGGTCGGCGGCACCATCTAGAAGACCAACGGGTGGAGAGGGACCCTGGCGAACCGGGCCGAATCCTTCGGCGTGCGATGGCACGTCGGGGGTCCTGTCGGGAATGTCGGGCATGGACTATCATGGTGCAAGTTGGCGGGTGCCTGGCATAACCGGTGCGCTCGCTAGGCACGAACAGCGGATGTACGGAAAACGGAGCACACGGGTATGGGACGACACCAGAGAGCGGAGACCGCGGGATTGGTGTCATGCCTGATCTGCGCGGTTCTGGGCGGCACGGCCATGTCGCTGTACATGACGCTGGCACCTGCGATCTGGCAGATCAGCCAGCGACTGTTCACCGTCTGCGCCGGCATCGTCGCAGCCTGCGGCGTCGTCTCGTTCTGTTGCGGATACATCAAAGGCTCCAGCTCGTTCACGCTGCGCAACGGCTGGTTCGCCCCCATCCGCCGCGCCGGGGAGACGCTAGCGCTCTCGGTGGTGTACGCGGCCACCGCGTTCCTGACCTCCTTCCTGATCCTCAACATCGCCAACGGCATCATCGGCACGCAGATGTTCGTGGGATATCTGGTCGGCGCATGCGCGGGACTGTCCGGCGTCGTCGGCTACCTGACCTTCGTGCAGGCGCAGGCCATGCGCGCCAAAACCCTCGCCGCGCTGCTACCGTTCTTCGTCATCGCGGGCGTCGGGGGAGCGGGCATGACCACCGACGACCCGTGGTGGTTCGTCAACAACTTCTCCCGACTCGGCGACCGCACCACGTTCGCCGCCTCCATGTTCAACACCACGCTGATCCTGGCGGGGCTGTGCGTGATCGTCATCAGCTACTTCTCCGTGTCCGAGCTGGTCACCACGTACCGGCAGCGCGAACTGTGGCATCATCGGCGGTTCGACCGGCCGGCCAGGGACCTGCCGTGGTTCCGGGTACGCATGGCCATCCTGTCGGTGCTGTTGGCGGCGTGCGGCTGTTGTTTCATCGGCATCGGCAGTTTCCGGCAGACGCCGCACCCGATTGCGCACAACGCGTTTGCCTTCAGCCTGCCGGGCATCACCGCCGTGCTGCTGCTCGCGCTACCGTGGCTGGCACCCCTGTTCTCCAAGGCCATGTATGTGGTCTCCGATCTGATTGTGGTCGTCGGCACGGCGGCGGTGGTTGTCTGGCGGTATGACATCACCTCGATGACCAATCTGGAGCTGCTGTTGGGCATGCTGTTCTTCGGATGGTTCATCGTGTTCTGCCGGCAGATCGCCGCGTTGGAGGCCGACCGCATCCAGGAGCAGGTCGTTCACCTGCAGCTGGCCGCGGAAGGCGCGGACGCCGTGGATGAGCCGCTGGAATCCCGCGTGGCATCCGACCGCTGACAATCGACTTGACGGTCGACTGGGCATCGCTCCGCATGGTAAGCAATTTCCCCGGATCGGCGCCGTTTCCCGATACGATGGACACTATGAGTGAATTCCAGAACCCCTGGCCCGCACCGCTGGCCACCCGACCGTTGTCCGCCACCGTTACGATTCCCGGCAGCAAGTCGCTGTCGAACCGGTATCTGATCTTGGCCGCGATGGGGCGGCGTCCGGTTACGCTGGTCGGCTTGCTGCGCTCGCGCGATACGGATCTGATGATGGGTGCGCTGCGGTCGCTGGGCGTGGAGTTCCAGGTCGATTCGGATGACGAGACGACGGTGCGTGTCGTACCGCCGGCGTCCGGGCGATTCACAGGAGACGTGGACGTGTACTGCGGTCTGGCCGGCACGGTGATGCGGTTCGTTCCCGGACTGGCGATGTTCGCCGACGGGCCGGTGCGGTTCGACGGCGACGCGCAGGCCTACGCTCGCCCGATGAAGCCGGTTCTGGAGGGGCTGGAGCAGCTGGGCGCGCGCATCGAATACCACGGGGAGCCGGGGCGACTGCCGTTCACGCTGACCCCGCCCGCGGCATCCGACGGGACGGGCGCGCCGGCGCATACGGTGTCCATCGACGCGTCCGGATCCTCCCAATTCATCTCCGGCCTGCTGCTGATCGGTGCGCGCCTGCCCGGCGGATTGGAACTGCACCACACTGGTGACCATCTGCCGAGCCTTCCGCATATCCGTATGACGGTCGCCGATCTGCAGTCGGCCGGTGCCGCCGTGGACGTGGATGAGGAGCATCATCGCTGGCGTGTGCATCCGGGGCCGGTCCAGTTGCCGGACCGTGTGGTTGTGGAGCCGGATCTGTCGAATGCCGCGCCGTTCCTAGGGGCCGCATTGATTGCGGGCGGAACGGTGTCGGTGCCATACTGGCCGCGTGAGACGACGCAGCCGGGAGGCCTGCTGCCGGGGATCCTGCAGACCATGGGCGCCGAGATTACGTGGGATGGCAGGCCATGGAGCGAGGCCACTACAGGAGAAGACGCTCCTGCCGCGGCGACGTTGACGGTGCGGGGCGATGGCATGATCCGCGGTTTGGGCCGTTTCGATATGTCTGCGGCGGGGGAGATCGCCCCGAGTATCGCCGCGCTGGCCGCGTTGGCCGATGCACCGACCCAACTGGTCGGCATCGCCCATCTGCGTGGGCATGAAACGAATCGTTTGGCCGCGTTGGTGACGGAGATTCGCAGAATCGGCGCCGAGGCTGAGGAACTGGAGGATGGCATCGAGATCCGTCCGGTGCTGCGCGAACGGTTGCACGGCGCGGTGATGGAGACCTATGCGGACCACCGTATGGCCACGTTCGCGGCCATGATCGGTCTGACCGTGCCGGATATCGCGGTGGTCAATGTGGCCACCACGCGCAAAACCATTCCCGATTTCGTAGGTCTGTGGTCCGCGATGCTGGGCTGAGCCATTTTGTGGCTGCTGTTGAGTATGTTGCGGAATCGGGTCGGTTGGCGCAAAGTATTGCACAATACCACGAGTCAACAGTTGAACAACCTGCGGAACCGGGCCGGTTGACGCAGTGTATTCAGCAGTACCCAGATGGCGACGTGGAAGTGAACGGTTGAAAAGACGTCGCTAGCCGGGGACAGACATACGGTCGACTGAGCCGGCTACGAAGAAGGGGCTTCACGAACGAATCGTGAAGCCCCTGTTGTCAGGCAATCAGCCCTTCACTCACTTGGCGAAGACGTTGCCGTAGGAATCCTTGCCTTCCTCGGCGATGGCGGCGGACTTGCGGGCGATCGCAAGCTCCTCGTTCGTCGGGATGACGGCGATGATGACGGAGGAATCCGGGGTGGAGATGATGCGCGGTTCCTTGGAACGGGTCGCGTTCTTCTCCAGATCCAGCTTGACGCCAAACGGGGCGAGCTTCTCGCACACCATCTTGCGGACGATGTCATCGTTCTCGCCGACGCCGGCGGTGAAGGTGATGACATCCACGCCACCCATCTGGGCGGTGTAGTTGCCGATGTAGCCGACGATGCGGTGCACATAGACGTCCAGGGCCAGCTTGGCGTTCTCGTCGCCGGCCTCGACCAGCTTGTGGACCTCGCGCAGATCGCCGTGGCCGGTCATGCCCATCATGCCGGAACGCTTGTTGAACAGGGCGTCCAGCTCATCCACGTTCATGTGGGCGTTACGGATCAGGTGGAAGACCACAGCCGGATCGATGTCGCCGGTACGGCCGCCCATCATCAGACCCTCGAGCGGGGTCAGGCCCATCGAGGTCTCGACCGGCTTGCCGGAGATCTCGGCGGAGGCGGAGGCGCCGTTGCCGATATGCAGCACGATCTGCTTGAGGCCTTCGGCCGGCTTGCCGATGACGTCCGGAACCACGGAGGAGATGAACTCGTGGCTGGTGCCGTGGGCGCCGTAACGGCGGATATGGTACTGGTCGGCGATCTCCTTGTTCAGCGCGTAGGTGCTGGAGGCCTTCGGCAGCTGGAAGAAGAAGGAGGAATCGAACACGAACACCTGCGGGACATCCGGCAGGAGGGCGCGCATGACCTCGGCGCCAACGGCCTCGGGACCGTTGTGCAACGGGGCGAGCACGGCCAGATCCTTGACCTGGTTGATGGTCTTGTCGGTCACGAGCGCCGGGTTCGGGAAGATCGAGCCGCCCTGGACCACGCGGTGACCAACGGCCACGATGCCGGCGTCGGCGAGCTTGGGACCATACTCGTCGAAGAAGCCGAGCACGCGCTTCAGGCCCTGCTCGTGGTCGTGGATGGGCTCTTCGAGCTCATGCTTCTCGCCGTTGTACTCATGCTTGTAATGGCCGTCAACCGGCTCGCCGATCTTCTCGACGAGACCGGAGGCAATACCTTCGCCGGATTCCAGGTCGACCAGCTGGTACTTGATCGAGCTGGAGCCGGAGTTGATAACAAGGACGGTTTTCGCCATTGGGGCATCCTCCATGTGTGTCTACATTGATCCCGCGGACACGGGGTTTCCTCTACCTAGAGTACTCGCCTGATGCTACAAACCGCGTAACAGCGCGCACGAACTATGCGAAAGCCTCCCCATCATGGGGAGGCTTTCAACAGTCAGCCGGTACTGGGTCTAGACGTTCCGCCGCGCTGACGACTCGGCGCTCACTGCGCTTCGATGGCGGTTAGGGCCACAGTGTTGATGATGTCCTGCACCAGCGCGCCGCGGGACAGGTCGTTGACCGGTCGGTTCAGACCCTGCAGCACCGGGCCGACGGCGATGGCGCCGGAGGAACGCTGCACGGCCTTGTACCCGATGTTGCCGGCACACAGATTCGGGAACACGAACACGTTGACGTGACCGGCCACATCGTTGCCCTTGGCCTTGGTAGCGGCCACGGTGGGCGACCAGGCGGCGTCGAACTGAATCGAGCCGACCACGGCCAGATCAGGTGCCTTTTCCTTGACGATGGCGGTGGCTTCCTCCACCAGATCCACATCCGGCCCCTTGCCCGAACCCAGCGTGGAGTAGGAGAGCATGCCGACCTTCGGGTCGATGCCGAAGGCCTTGGCGGTTTCGGCGGACTGGATGGCGATGTCGGCCAGCTGCTCGGCGTTCGGATTCAGGTTGATCGCGCAGTCGGCGAACACGGCCACATGATCCTTGAAGCACATGAGGAACGCGCCGGAGACCAGCGACTGGCCGGGCTTGGTCTTGATGACCTGCAGCGCCGGGCGCACGGTGTTGGCGGTCGAGTTGATGGAACCGGAAACCAGACCGTCGGCCTTGCCAAGCACCACCAGCATCGTGCCGAAGTAGCTGGCGTCGGTCAGCGTCTTGCGGGCCTGCTCCTCGGTCATGCCCTTCTTGGCGCGCAGCTCGCACAGCTTGGCGACCATCGGGGCGAGCACCTCCTCGTCGTCCATGGCCTGGAAGGAGGCCTTCTCCAGCGAGTTGAGCCCCAGTTCCTTGCCACGGGCCAGGATCGCGTCCTTGTCTCCGACGATGATCAGGTTCACGATGTCGCGTTCGAGCAGATAGTCGGCCGCCTTGATGATGCGGTCCTCCTCGCCTTCGGGCAGCACGATGGTCTTCTTATCGGCCTTGGCCTTGCCCAGCAGGCTGTACTGGAAGGCGTACGGCGTAACCGGGGCGGTGAACGGGGCCTCAAGCGCGGCCAGCACCTCATCCGCGGGCACATGCTCGTCGAAGACGGCGGCCGCGGCCTGTGCGCCTGAGGCGTCGGAGAACTCCACGGCGGGCACGGTCCACACCGGCACGTCGCCGGCCACGGCGGCCTTGACCGCATCGGCCTGGTCGTCCGGGCAGCCGGTGACGAACACGCCGAGCACGGTGGTGCATGCCTTGGCCACAATCGCGGTGCAGGCGTCCACGGTCGCCTTGACCTGCTCGGGCGTGCGGTCGATGGCGCACACGGCCAGGAACACGGGGGAGGCCAGGTCGGCGGCCACGTCGGCGTTGAACGAGAAGCTATCGGGATCATTGACCGCGGAATGATCGGTGCCGACGATCACCATCGCTTCGGGCGCGGTGGCGGCCACGGCCTCGGAGTATGCGGCCACGATGTCGGGGCGGGCTCCCTCCTTGTCCTCGCGTGCGCGGCGCGGGCACACGCCGGTGGCCTGTTCGCGGGTGATGCCGGAGGTCGCTGCCCCAAGCAACACGTCGGTGAAGGTCTCGCGCTTGCAGACCGCCGGGCGGAACACGCCGGTCTTCTTGGCGGTGGCCAGGGCGCGGACGACGCCGTATGCCACGACGTTACGGCCGTTGGCGGCTTCGGGGCTGAGGATGCTGATGGTGGTAAGACTCACGATGTCTCCTTGTTCGTTTTTCAGTGTGACCACTACGTTCACACCACAACAGCCATTCTAACCGCGCCGGTCCATATCCGGCGTCGTGTTGTTCTGTTTTTCCTTCGACGCCTTGGAGGGTGGGGCTGCGGTGCCGGAATACGACGAGGGCCCGGGGGAGTACCCCGGGCCCTCTGGGACTACTTGACCGTGTCGGTCAGGTGGTCATCACTCGTTGTCGCCAGCGGTGGCGGCGGTGGCGGTGACGGCACCCTGCACGTCGGTCTTGACATCCGAGTACACCCAGTCGGTGTAGTCCGGATGATCGTAGCCGTTGTCGACCGCGAACTGGAAGGCTTCGGTGCGGAAGGCCTCGAGCTCGTCGATCTTCTCGGCGTACTTGTCGGCGTCGATCATGCGCAGAGCCTCGGCGACGAGCTCGTAGCGATCGATGTCGTTGACGCGGACCATATCGAACGGCGTGGTGGTCGAGCCCTGCTCCTTGTAGCCGTGAACGTTGAAGTTATCGTGGTTCGGACGGTCGAAGATCAGGCCACGCACGTCGTGCGCATAGGAGTGGTAGGCGAACAGGACCGGCTTGTCGGCGGTGAAGATCTCAGCGAACTCCTCGTCGGTCAGAGCCTCGTCGTTCTCCTTGGCGGACTGCAGCTTGATCAGATCCACCACGTTGACGACCTTGAACTTGATGCCCATCTCGTTCAGCTTGTCGGCGGCGGCCATGATCTCCTGGGTCGGGACATCGCCCGCGCAGGCCAGCACGATCTGAGCCTCGTCGTTCGAAGCGGCGGTGGAGGCCCACTTCCACTCGGCGGCACCCTTCTCGAGCTCGGCACGAGCCTCGTCCAGGGTCATCCAGGTGGCGGCCGGCTGCTTGCCGGCGATGATCGCGTTGATCTGGTTGGTGGACTTGTAGCACTTCTCGGCGACGGCCAGCAGCATGTTGGAGTCGCACGGGAAGTAGATGTTCACCACATGGTCGTTGTTGAACGTCTTGTTCAGCAGGACGGAGGTGACACCCGGATCCTGGTGCGAGAAGCCGTTGTGATCCTGACGCCAGACGTGCGAGGAGACCAGGAGGTTCATCGAGGAGATCGGCTTGCGCCACGGAATCTCACGGACGGTGGCCTCCAGCCACTTCGCGTGCTGGTTCAGCATGGAGTCGATCACATGCACGAAGGACTCGTAGGAGCTCCAGATGCCGTGACGGCCGGTGAGCAGGTAGCCCTCGATGAAGCCTTCCATCTGATGCTCGGAAAGCTGCTCGGTGACCTGGCCGGTGACGGCCATGTGCTCGTCGGTCAGCTCGGACAGGTAGCCGGCATCCCACTGCTTGTTGGTCACCTCGTAGGCGGCCTGCAGACGGTTGGACGCGGTCTCGTCCGGTCCGAAGATACGGAACGAATCCGGGTTCAGCTTGATGATGTCGCGGGTGTAGACGCCGAGGCGACGGGTGGCCTCGAGCTGGCCCCAGCCATGGCCGAACTTGGCGACTTCCTTGACCTCGTAGTTGTCCAGCGGCGGGAGGACCAGATCCTCACGGATGCGGCCGCCGTTGGCGTTCGGGTTCTCGCCGATGCGCAGCTCGCCGGTCGGCATGAACGCGGTGACCTCGGGCTTGACGGCGCCGTTCTCGTCGAACAGCTCCTCCGGCTTGTAGGACTCGAGCCAGTTCTTGAGGACCTGGAAGTGCTCCTCGGTATCGCGGGCGGAAGCCAGCGGCACCTGATGGGAGCGCCACGAACCCTCGGTCTTCTTGCCGTCGATGTACTTCGGGCAGGTCCAGCCCTTCGGGGTGCGGAAGATGATCATCGGGTAGAACGGACGGGTCATGTCGTCGGTCTGGGCCGCGGCCTTGATGTCGCAGATCTCGTCGAAGACGGTCTCGAACAGGTCGGCGAAGCGGCGGTGGATCGACATGTGATCCTCATCGTCGAAGCCGGCGACGAACTCGTACGGCTGGTAGCCCATGCCGTGGAAGAACTCGTGCAGCTCTTCGTCGGAGATGCGGGCCAGGATCGTCGGGTTGGCGATCTTGTAGCCGTTGAGGTGCAGGATCGGCAGGACGATGCCGTCGGTGCGCGGGTTGATGAGCTTGTTGGACTGCCAACCGGTGGCCAGCGGGCCGGTCTCGGCCTCGCCGTCGCCGACGATGGCCGGCACGAACAGGCTCGGGTTGTTCATCACGGCGCCGTAGGCGTGCGACAGGGCGTAGCCCAGCTCGCCACCCTCGTGGATCGAGCCCGGGGTCTCCGGCGCGTAGTGGGACGGAATGCCGCCCGGGTAGGAGAACTGGCGGAAGAACTTCTGCAGGCCAGCCTCATCCTTGGTGATGTTCGGGAAGTACTCCGTGTAGGTGCCGTCCAGGTAGGACTGCGAGGTGCCGGCGGGGCCGCCGTGGCCCGGACCCATGATGATCACGGTGTTCTGCTGGTGATCGGCGATGAGTCGGTTGATGTGGCCGATGAGGAAGTTCAGGCCAGGGGTGGTGCCCCAGTGACCCACCAGACGGTGCTTAACATCATTGCGAGTGAACGGTTCCTTCATCAGCGGATTGCTGCGCAGATAAATCTGGCCGATGGACAGATAGTTCGAAGCGCGCCAGTACTTGTCGACGCCTTCGAGAGCTTCCTCGGAAACCGGAGCGTCCAGCTTCTTCCAAGGGGTGCCAATAACAGGACTCGTCATATGTACTCCTGTACTCCTGCACGGTGTTGTGCGATTGATACTTATCGTCGGTCGCGGACCTGCCGGAAACCTTGCGATTCCGCGGTTAGCCCACGTCCAATCGTTCTTAATCCTACGAGGAACGTGCGACTTTGTGGTGATTTTTTGCGGGAGCGTTCGAAATTGTTAGAAAAATTTACCGTATTGTTCATGTTTCGTGGCCGGATTGTGAACACCGAGACTCGCCGGAATATGCCGGAAAACGGCGGAAAGTCAAGCAAAAACGAATTTGCGATTCGCTCGGCGCGTTCGTTTCGCGGGCTCGGATGCGGCGTGTTGGAGGTTGCAATGGTGCGTGTTGTGACATTCTCGAACCGGTTTATCGCGCGTGCCGTGCCGCCGCGGATGTCCCCTTGAACCGCCACAATAGACCTATTCACTCCACCCTGATGAAAGAGGAGAGCTTCATGGCCACAGGTCCGGTTCTTGTTGTTGATTTCGGAGCCCAGTACGCCCAGCTGATCGCCCGCCGCGTGCGTGAGGCGAACGTGTATTCGGAACTGGTGCCCCATTCGATGCCTGTTGATGAGATGCTGGCCAAGGATCCCAAGGCCATCATCCTGTCCGGCGGTCCGGCTTCGGTGTTCGAACCGGGTGCGCCGAGCATCGACCGCAAGGTGTTCGAGGCGGGCGTGCCGGTGCTGGGCATTTGCTACGGCTTTCAGGTCATGGCCTATGAGCTGGGCGGCAAGGTGGACAAGGCCGCGTTGGGCGAGTACGGCAAGACCGCCACGGTGATCGACAAGGCCGAGGGTCTGCTGGACGGCTCCCCGGCGGATCAGAGCGTGTGGATGAGCCATGGCGTGGCCGTGGAGGCCGCACCCGAGGGCTTCGAGGTGCTTGCGCACACCGAGGGCGCGCCGGTGGCCGCCATGCAGGATCCCTCGCGCAAGCTGTACGGTGTGCAGTGGCATCCGGAGGTCAAGCACACGCCGATGGGGCAGAAGCTCATCGAGACCTTCTTGCATGAGTGCGCCGGCCTTGGCTCGGATTGGGACGCCTCCAGCATCATCGAGGACCAGGTGGCCAAGATCCGCGCCCAGGTGGGCGACGCCCAGGTGATCTGCGGCTTGTCCGGCGGCGTGGACTCCGCCGTGGCCGCCGCCCTGGTGCACAAGGCCGTCGGCGACCAGCTTACCTGCGTGTTCGTGGATCACGGTCTGCTGCGCAAGGGTGAGGTCGAGCAGGTCAAGCACGACTTCGTGGCCGCCACCGGCATCAAGCTCATCGCCGTGGATGCGGCCGACGACTTCCTGGAGGCGTTGAAGGGTGTCTCCGAGCCGGAGCGCAAGCGCAAGATCATCGGCGAGAAGTTCATCCGCACCTTCGAGAAGGCGCAGCGCCAGGTTATCGAGGAGGCCGGCGCCGAGGGCAAGGAAGTCAAGTTCCTGGTGCAGGGCACGCTCTACCCGGACGTGGTGGAGTCCGGCGGCGGCGACGGCGCGGCCAACATCAAGAGCCACCACAACGTCGGCGGCCTGCCCGAGGACCTGAAGTTCGAACTGGTGGAGCCGCTGCGCACGCTGTTCAAGGACGAGGTCCGCGCCATCGGCACCGAGCTGGGCCTGCCCGACGAGATTGTCTGGCGTCAGCCATTCCCCGGCCCGGGCCTGGGCATCCGCATCATCGGCGAGATCACCAAGGAACGTCTGGACCTGTTGCGTGAAGCCGATGCCATCGCCCGTGAGGAGCTGTCGAAGGCCGGCCTGGATCGCGACATCTGGCAGTGCCCGGTGGTGCTGCTGGCCGATGTGCATTCGGTTGGCGTGCAGGGTGACGAGCGCACCTACGGTTCGCCGATCGTGCTGCGCCCGGTCAGCTCCGAGGACGCGATGACCGCCGACTGGTCGCGCGTGCCCTACGACGTGCTGGCCACGATCTCGACGCGCATCACCAACGAATGCCGCCAAATCAACCGCGTGGTGCTCGACGTGACCTCCAAGCCGCCGGCAACCATCGAGTGGGAGTAATCTGCTCTTAAAAACGTCTTACCATTCAGGGGTGCATCCTGTGTTCGCGGGATGCACCCCGTCTCATATGTTTCGGGTTCAGACCTGCTAGCCGTACGGTGCAGAAACGTTGACTTTCTTTGTAGGATGCTAGTTTTCTACCATATTCAGCCGCCATGGCGTGATGTATCTGTCCGCTGGCTGCATGTGGTTTGGTCGGAGATGTTGACAAGGCTGAAGGTGTGAAAGACTCGGCCTTATCGTGTCTGGTGATACCCATTTGGTACCCGCGCTGTGAATTGGTACCCATTGACTGTGCGTTTTAGCTTTGCTGCCTGTCGTGTTGAACCGTTGATTGCGCTGCAAATGACAGCAATGACAGCAATGACGGCAATTTCGATACCGATGGGTTCCGTCACGCTATACATTGCGGTCATGCTCTTAGGAAGCCGCCTTGTTCCGCGTAGCGTTCGTTGAAGGGGTCATTAAGGCTATCCATGGCCCCGTTGAACCGGTTCGGAGCGTCGAAATAGGGGTGATATCGGCTTTCCCATTCAGTTTCGGAAAGATTGTCGGGATTGTATCGATCCTTCCATTGCTGATAGGATTCTGGTGCCTTTCCGTTGACTTCGGCATTCTCATAGCGACCTTCTAATGCCCATGCCCACTGGTCGATATAGCGTTCCAAGTCCGGCTGTATCGTACGCAGCACGGGAATCCCGTCCACAATCTGGGGGATAAGCCCGTGCTGGTTTGCTACCTGAAAGAGCGCGTGAACGGCCTGGACGGGGCTACCGAAGTCAAAGAAGACCAACGCACCTTCGGTGACATCGAGGGCCAGTGCCAATGCCTTGATCTGAACGCTTTTGGGCAGTCGCCTTCTCTGTTCATAGGCACGTATCGCAGTTTTGGCGCAGCCGCTGATCAGTCCAAGTTCCTCCTGCGTCAACCCTTTGTTTTTCCTTAGGCGTTGCAGTGTGTTGGCAAATTGTACGTTCCGCCATGGTTCGATTGCTGCGAAACCATTATCTGATCGACTGTATCGAAGTGGAAAATCAGCAGGGTCAAAGCCCTCGGAAAACCGGTCTTTCCACCTCTCGTAGTCATCGCGGCTGATCTCGTCATGATCGAGCGCATGGTACTTTTCCGCCCACTCGGCCAATACGGAGGCCATATACCCGTTCTTCGGCTCCAAGATTGCGAATCTTTCATCCCTCCGGCCGTCCGAACCGCTGGTGCGGGGCATGAGTCCGTAGGTCTCGCCCAGTTCGAAAAGCGCGTTGGCCGGAAACATGTCGATGTCGTAGAGGCGTAGGGCCTCCGGTCTGACATCGAATGTCTTGCTGAGTGCTTCGAGGTGGGATTGCTTCGGCGAGGACTTTTGCAGCTCGTAGTTCCGCAAGGTGGATTCGCTGATGCCGGCTCTTTTCGCTGTTTCTGCTTGCGTCAAATGTTCGCGGGAGCGCAGATCGCGTAACTTCGCGGCGAGCAGATACGACTGCCAGTACTTGCCCGACTGGGTGCGCCTGTACTCATTCGTAAGCATCTGCGCTACGTCGTACAGGCTCATAAGATACCCGCCCTTTCTGGAGATGTACGTTAAGGGCATTATACAGAAGACGCCAGTAATCTTATTTTTGTCTTATTTGTGAAGGGTGACGCTCATGATGCAGAACAGCTAAAAATTGTATTACTGTAAAAATGTGAGACATATTTAAGCTGTCAGAAGGTTCAATGCATCGTGGGCTTTATGGCTGCGTAGGGCGTTGTGCCGATAACCATCCGAATGAGCCAAGGAGGTTCGCATGTCGAAAATGGTCGATGCTGAATACGTTATGGAAGCTCTGGATGTTTCCCGAGCTACGGCGTACCGCGTCATTCGTGAACTCAACGCTGAACTCGAATCGTCGGGCATTCGAACGATTCCCGGGAAGGTGAATCTGGCCTTCTTCGAGGAAAAGTATTTCGCCTTGCCGGGGGAGGGCGGTGCGTCAGATGTCCGTTAACAAGAACCCCAAGACCGGACTTTGGGATGTTCAGGTTTGGTATCGCACCTATGAGGGGGCGAGGAAGAAGAAGCATAGGAGGGGTTTCAAGACGAAAAGTGCCGGCAGAGACTGGGAGCGTCAGTTTCTGCTTCGTGCCAACGGTTCGCCGTCGATGTCCTTCGCCGATTTCGTTGGCCTATATAAGGAGGATGTCAGACCGCTTCTCAAGCGTAATACGTTCTTGACGAAAGCGCACATCTTGGACACCAAGCTGGTGCCGGTCTTCGGCGAGATGAAGCTGAACGAAATCGCCCCGTCGGACGTGCTTCGGTGGCAGGGGCGGCTCGGGGACGCGACTAATCCCAAGACGGGCAGGAAGTACAGCATGACGTATGTCCGTACTGTTTGCAACCAGCTGTCGGCTGTGTTCAATCATGCCTGTCGCTACTACGGGCTCGGCGAGAATCCGATGCGGCAGGTCGGGAAGATCGGTAAACGTGATGCCGACGAGATGCAGATATGGACCGTGGAGGAGTACGGATGTTTCTCGGAGGCGATCATGGACAAGCCACAGGCGTTCACGGCGTTCGAGGTGCTGTTCTGGACGGGAATCCGCGAGGGCGAACTGCTCGCATTGACCCCCGGCGATTTCGATTTCGGGAAAGACCTGCTGCACATCACCAAGTCGTATCAACGGATACGGGGCGAGGACGTGATCACGCCGCCGAAGACCCCGAAGTCGAACCGGGTCATTGCGATGCCGAACGGTTTGGCCGAAGAGGTCGAGGAGTACATCGCTCTGTTCGGCGTCGGGGACGGGGAACGTGTCTTTCCGTTCACGAAGTCATTCCTCTATCGGGAGATGGGACGCGGTTGCAAACGGTCGGGTGTGAAGCGCATCCGCGTGCATGATCTGAGACACAGCCACGTGTCGCTTCTTATTGACAAGGGGTTCACCGCTCTCGCCATTGCGGACCGTCTCGGACATGAGGCGGTGGATGTCACCTACCGGTACGCGCATCTTTTCCCGTCCGTGCAGAGGGACATGGCGGATGTGCTCCAGAACCTGAGAGGTGATGGGAAATGAGTGAACGGAATCTCGACCGTCATGGCCGTTGGCGCAACGTCGCGATCTCGTTCCGGGCATCGCCCGAGGAAGCGGCACTCATCGACGCCAAGGTCGCGGCCAGCGGATTGAGCAAACAGTCGTACATCATCGACCGCCTGCTTGGTTGGGAGGTGAAGGTCGTCCCGAGCAGCCGCGTACAGCGCGCGCTCAGCGAGCAGATGAACCGGGTCTACCGCGAACTGCGGCGAATCCGGGACGGGTCGGATATCAGTCCCGAACTCGAGGAGGTGATCGCTCTTCTGGCATGTGAATTCCACGCACTCGGAACCATCGACAAACCATCAGACGTCGAGCATGAGGACATGCTCATCAAAACACTCAGGTAGAAAGGAAAAAACCATGTACGAAAAACAATATGGGGCTGAGACCCAGGAGTATTTGAGCTGTACCTCAAGCCTCCGCCCCAACGACAAGTCTAACGCAACATCAGGAACTGGTCATAAGCCTAAACTGCCGATGCACATCAACGGCATCGGGGCACAGACGCTTGCGGAAATGACGCTCTCCGAACCGGAATGGCTCGTGGACAAACTGTTGTGCACCGAGTCGCTCTGCGTCCTCGCATCGGCACCCAAGGCGGGAAAGAGCTACCTCGCACTGCAACTCGGCCATGCGGTATCGACGGGAACGCCGTTCTTCGGATACGAGACCCGGAAGGCCAGCGTCCTTTACCTCGCGCTCGAGGATCGATTCAACCGGGTGAGGCATCGTCTATGGTCAATCGCGGATGAACTCTCGGACGATTTCGAGATCGAGACCAAGATCCTTGAACTGAGCAACGGTCTTATCGACGAACTGGACGAATACATCGCACGCAAACCCGACACCAAACTCTTCATCATCGACACGCTGCAGGTCGTGCGCGGCGAAGGCAACGACTGCCACTACTCATCCGACTACGGAGACATCCGCAAACTCAAAGCATTCTCGGACGAGCACAAAGTATGTCTGCTCGTCCTGACCCATCTGCGCAAAATGTTCAGCAAAGCCGACGTGTTCACGAACATCACTGGCACGAACGGCATCTCCGGCGCGTCGGATCAGATGATGGTGCTCCGCAAAAAGAAACGCACCGCGCCGGAAAGCATTCTGGACATCACGGGAAGGGACGTGCCGGACACCAGACTCAAGCTCCGGCGAAACAATAATGGCCTGTGGGAACTGATCGAGAGTTTCACCGATGAGGAATTGACGGCAAGCGAGGTCCCCGACTGCATCAAAACGGTCGTCAGCTACATCCTTAACGACGCAAAGCAATGGTCCGGCACCGCATCGGAACTTCTCGACAAGCTCGGTCTGGATAACGTGACGCCTTCCGTACTGGGGAAATTCCTCGCACAGCACGCGGACTGGATGCGTGAGCATGGGGTTGAATATTCATACAAGCGAGCCTCCGCCGCGCGCATTGTGACCCTTACGCCCGTGACGGAAATCGACCCGGCCGATACCGGTTCCGTCGATATCGATGCACCACGACCGAACTGAACGGTGCTGACACCGTGACGGTTTTGACGATCGATCCACGTTGTCAAGGCATCGTATGATTCAAACCCCCGTAAGTGTCTCCGCGCCGGTGGCGTGTCTTCGTGGGTGGCGGCACCCCCGAATCCACGCCTCCGGCGCTCTCGCGGAATCGAGGATTCCGCTCACTTGCAAGATGTATGAAGCGTATATACAAACCGACATCAGGGGATGCCGGTTTGCACACGCTTCAATCTTGTTTTTTCAACAGCCCCGGTCCGCAATCGGAGGATTACGGAACACGATGGCCGAAGGAAGCGGCGGCGCTTCCCGACGATTGACGATGGCGGCACCGTCCAAAACGATCATGAAAGGAAACAGGAAACGGCTCATGCTGGAGAGCAAGGACAAGGCGATCCTGATACGCGTCACCGAGAAGGAACGCGCGACGCTGAAGCGCAAGGCGCGGAAATTCCGCATGCCAATGTCAGAACTCGTGCGACTGGCGCTCATCCACAGCGACCTGCTGACGGTCATATCGATCGATGTCGCCCCGCTGCGTGAACTATGTTATGAGCTAACCAAGCAGGGCACGAACCTCAACCAGCTCGCGCGGATGATGAACACCTATGGCGCGGACTCCTACGATCGCGAAAAGGTGAATCGCCTTCTTAATGAGTGCGGCGAGCTATATTTGCGGATTGGCGACGCGATGATCGCGATCGAAAAGGAACTGGAGACCGAACACATCTATGTCACGCATCCGCGATATGACGATGACGACCTCTGAAAACTTGAAAGGCAGCGTAGGATAATTGCCGTATTGCATTTGTGTCGAGCGAGAAGGGGCAGGACGATGACGAGGTACAGGGCGACTCTCAATGAAGAGGTCTCGGTGGTGCCGGTGGACGGCCCCGCCGGAACGGCGACCAAGCTGCGTGAGGTGGACGGCGAACGTCGATGGATCGTCAAGGGCGATCCGATCGAGGACTGGTGGGTGGAGATCGACACGGACGACCGTGAACTGCCTGGTGACTGGGAGTACGACCGCGACGAAGACTACGTAGTCTGCTCCATCGGCTGAACGCTGTCATGTGGCAGGTATGCGATGTCACGGTCGAGGATTGTGAATTCGTATCGACGTGTCGTGCCATCGGGTTCATCGCGTTCGAGCGTGATGGAGGAGGTGCTGATGCGCAAATGGTATGACGGTGAGGTACGGAAATATCGTCTGGTGCTGGCGGTCCCATCCGTGGCGGCGGTAATGGGCCAGTAGAAGGCGGCACTGTATCGTCTCGGACGGGTGCACGCGGATTGCAAGAGTTTGAGTATCCCGATTGTGCCATTTGCACAGTCTGGCGCGTGGCGTATACGTGTGTCGTCGGGCATCATGTCCAATCTTGCGCGGATGCCATTGCCGATTCTTCTCATTCCCGCTGGGCCTTCGCTCAACTTGCCGTGCCTGTTCGACACGATTCCGATTATCGCTTCGTGGGATGCGGCAACGGCGGATTGACGATGCCGTTTTCGATGGATGGTGCGGCGGTCCGTGTCGATGATGGTGAGTCGGTGGAATCTGTATTTCCTGTCCATAGTTGAGAGAGGATTGTAATAATACGACATCGTGGGTGCTTCGATTGAACATCCTGCCGCTTCCAAGCGATATAAGTTCAGGATAGGGGATGCTAAATGTTGATTGTCATAGTCGTTGTTCTTGCTGTCTGCTCGGCGCTGATGTTCTACCTCTGGCGGGTCTGTCGTGAAGACGGCTTGGCATTGAATGCGATTGCCGGTATCAAAACCTCGTCAACGATGGCTTCCGAGGAGACGTGGCTCTACATTCATCGTAAGTACCGTGCGGTTTTCTGCGCAGCCGGCATTATCCTCGTCATCATGTGCATGGCACTTGTGGCATATGTAGTGGTGACCGGTGACATCAGTGGCAGACACGGCAATCTATGGTGGATTATGCTACTGGTCGGCTGCATGGCGCTGTTGGCGACGGTGATTCCCGTCGGGATCGTGGCTGACCGCGATGCGGCGCGATACAACAGGGAACACGGATACGCCCGTTGCAATGATCGATGACCATATATCCGGCTTACATGGATTCGAGATATTGTGAACGGATTCAGTGATGTTGTGGGCAGGTCGCGGGCCTGGCTTGCCCGGGTGTTCATTTCGAGGCCTTTCTCGCGGGTTCTGGCCGGGCAGGTCGTCTCGGTGACGGGCAGCAACGCGACCGCCGTGGTGGTTCCCCTTATCGCGGTCATCACGTTGAACGCCTCGTCGTTCGAGGTGGGTGTGCTGAACGCGGCCGAGTCCCTTGCCGCAGCTGTTCTGGGCATCCATATCGGGCGTTGGTGCGACCGCATCGGCCCCGACAGGACCATGCTCGTGTCCAATCTGACTGGTGCCGTCGCCACGATCGGTTTGTTCGCCGTCCTGCACGCCGGCGTGCTCTCGTTCCCGCTGCTCCTGGCGCTGCTGCTGGTCGTCGGCCTCGCCGAACTGGGGTTCGACATCTCCCGCACCGGCTACACGGTGTCACTCGTGCCCAGGGAACGTCTGCCGCACGCCAACGCGCTGATCGAGGGCGCCAACGCGATCGGCGAAGGCATCGGGCCGAGCGTCGGCGGGTGGCTGTTCGACGCGGTCGGGGCCGCCCTGTCCCTGCTGTTCGATTTCGTGACGTACGTGTGCAGCTCGCTGCTGGTGCTGCTCAACGTGCTCGAACGCAGGAAGCGGAAGACAGTGGCGTCGGAGCATACGTCCCGGCGGGACGGATCGGCGCCTGCCGAGACCGACGGGGACGGCGACGGTGATGTGCTGAGCGGCCTGCGCTTCGTCTGGGGGAACGGGATCATCCGTTCCATCGCGTTCTCCGCGGGCCAGTTCAATTTCTTCACCGCCGCGTTCTTTACGATCTACTACGTGTTCGTGGTCCGCGTGCTGCATATGGATCCCGTGGCGGTGGGACTGGCCGCCACGTGCAGCGGCATTGGCGGCATCGTAAGCTCCGTTGCGGCGGGCACTCTCATCCGGCGCATGGCGTCCGACCCCCTGTTCATCGCCACGCTGCTTGCGCCCGCTTTGGCGGCGCTGCTCGTGCCGCTGTCGGCCCTCACGATCGGGTACGGCAACGCTGTGGTGATCACATTGGTATGCGTCTCCCAGTTCGTGTGGAGCTTCACCGTGACGGTGAACCTCGTCCTGAGCGAATCCATCAAACAGGTCACCACCCCGGAACGGCTGCTCGGGCAGGTCAGTTCGGTGGAGCGCGTCATCGCCCTGGCGGCCGAGCCCATCGGCGCGCTGGCGGGCGGACTGTTCGCGGACATGATCGGAGAGGATATCGCCCTGTACCTGTGCGCGGTGGGACTGGCCGTATCCACGGCCTGGGCGTTGGGCGAACACGGGATCCTGTCCTTCTGCAAACCGGACGAATGGCAGCGTTGAACCCGCAGCCCTGTCTTTCCTACGTGACGAAACACGTCAAGACTGGCATGATCGCAGCACTCGGGACTGGATGGTCGCTGGTTAAGTGCAATCAGTCGTATACGACAAGAACAGGCAGAGCAACATAGGTGACGATTTGAAGTTTGATATGACAGCATGCACCGGTGTCGGAATTGCCGTCACTGCCGTCACTGCTGTCACGGAACCGTTCATTTCGGGAAACTGATGCGTAGCGGAGACGGGTGTTGGATCGCATGGGTATCGGATGGGTACCACCGCAACGCTGACGAGAACGCACGACGGAGACGACATACCATCTTGCTATGTCGTGCAGCACTGATGACACGGATTCCATCATCGAGTGGGAGTGAAAATGTGCTAGTTATGGGGGTAAAATTCGTTGTTTGTGCTGAATGTACCCCGATAACTTGACATCTGCTATACTGGCCCCAATCGAGCGATTGGGGCCAGTATGCGTTTATTCAAGCGTGAGGATTACCTTGAGAAGATTCGCGGGTTCTACCACGACGATGGTGTGATCAAGGTTCTCACCGGGGTTCGCCGGTGCGGTAAGTCATGTCTTATGCAGACCGTCGTCGAAGAGCTTAAGGCTGCTGGGGTAAGGGAAGACCACATCATCTACCTTGACCTTGACCGCTACGGCTTCCGTTCGGTGAAGACACCGGATCGACTTGAGGCGTTAATCGAGCCGGCACTCAAGATCGGCGGCATGAAGTACCTCTTCATTGATGAGATCCAGAACGTAGAGGGTTTCGAGGAGGTGGTGAATGAATTCCGTGCCGAGGGGGAATTCTCCATCTTCATCACTGGATCGAACTCCTATCTGCTTTCCGGCGAACTGGCCACCAGACTTACAGGGCGCTATGTTGAGTTCGAGGTGCAAACGCTCAGCTTCAAGGAGTACCGCGAGATGAAGCGCTTCCTGGGGCAGGCGGTCGATCCCAACCCCGTAGCCGAGCTTGACCGCTATATCCTTGAGGGCGGCTTCCCCAAGGCGCTCGACTACCCCAGGATGGAGGACAAGCGAGCCTACGTGCGTTCCGTCATCAAGGAGATCTTCGAGAAGGACATCCGTCGGCGCGTGAAGGTGAAGAATGTCTCGGTCTTCAACCAGGTGCGCGATTACGTGATCAATAATTTCGGCGTGACGACTTCGTTGACGAACATCCTCTCCGACCTCGAACGACAAGGTGTGCATATCAAGCGCGAGACGCTCAATCGCTACCTTCAGATTCTGGAGGACGCCAAGATCATCAGCAAGTGCACGCGCTTCGATATGAAATCGCGCAGGTCGCTTCAGGGCGAGCAAAAGTATTATCTCGCCGACTTGAGCTTCTACTTTGCGCTCAATACCGATAATCGCATCAACTATGGTCCGGTGCTGGAGAATGTTGTCTATGCCTACGCGCGAAGCCTGGGATATGAAGTAAGCGTGGGGCGCATCGGCAAGCTCGAGTGTGACTTCGTCATGAGGTCGCCAGAGATGGAGTACGCCTACGTGCAGGTGGCGATGACCATCATGAACGACCGCTCGACCGAGGACCGCGAGTACCGCCCGCTCGAGCGGATTCGGGACAGCTGGCCCAAGTTCGTCATCACGCGCAGCGACCCCATCCAGCACCGAAACGGCATCGTGCACGAGAACGTGACGGAGCTGATCGGGGAGGGTCGGACGTTCGGGCTGGCACAGGCGAGCGCCTTGTCGGAGACGGACTGCTAGGGTGCTGCTCCTACTTGTCCTGCCACACTCTGTCCGGGGGTAGAGTGTGGCGGAGCCTCTGGATGCCGAAAGAAAAACGCGGCCGAAGGCACAGGCGCCCGCGACCGCCAAAAGCCCCTAGCTTTTCACAGTGAGATAACCCTATCACACCGACGCTTTCGTTGCAGAAACACGACAATTATGGGTATACAATATCAGACAAAGTAAGATTATGTAATCGGAGGTCACCATGGCTATTGCAGCCGCCACCGAGTCCATCTCCGCCAAGCTCCGCAAGGACGAGAAAGACCGCTTCTCCGCCATCTGCGACGAGATCGGCACCTCGCCGAGCAACGCCATCCGCATGTTCGTCTCCGCGTTCAACCGTCGGGGCGGCTTCCCGTTCGACCCGTCGAACCCCTACGGGTTCAGCCCTGAGACGCTCGCCGCGATGGACGACGCTGCGGCGGGCAGGAACCTCTCCGGCCCCTATCACACCGTCAAGGAGGCCATGGCCGCGCTCGACGAGGAGTAGGCCATGATGGAGCTAAGGTTCACGGCGAAGTTCAAGAGGACTACAAGCGCCTCAAGAGGCAGGGCAAGGACATCTCCAAACTCGAGGCGACCCTCGAGGCGCTCGTGCGCGGAGAGGATTTGTCCGAAGCGATGCGCGACCGCTCGCTGGGCGGGACGTACCGCGGGCATCGCGAGTGCCATATCGAGCCGGACTTGCTGCTTGTCTACCGCATTGACGAGGACGGGCTCGTACTTGTTGCCACACGCACAGGGAGCCACAGCGAATTGTTGGAGTTGTGAACGTTTTTGACTGATCTGGTAGGAGAATGACGATGTCTCGGCTGAATATGATTCAGGAAAGGTTATTGCAGCTCGACGGAGGTCCCTTCCAGAAGCTTGCCGAGGCATATGTCTATCGCAAGCTTCACCTTAAATCCGTTACGGTTCTTGGCTCGCAACCCGGAACGGATAAGCCGACGACGGGCGTTCCTGACGCTCACGGCTTCGTTGACGATGAAGCAATCCTCATTGCATTTACCACTGCCCAGTGTAAGTCGTTCAGAAAACTCAAGAGCGACATTGAGGAGTGTACTTCTGTTCAAATACCTAATGGATACAGTAGAAGGATCATTTGTTGTCATCTTGTGCAGAGGCTGACTCCAGAGCAGGAAGGTGAGCTCTTGGGGCTCGGTCCTCGGATTGAGCTTTTTGGGCTTAATACCATTGCCGAAGATCTGGCCTTTGATTATCACGATCTTGCTGCAGACTTTCTTCATGTACCCATCGGAACGGGAGCGCTTGTTACTGTAAGTGAATGGGTTGAGAGGGAAGGGCGAAAGAGTTTTGCTACTCCGCAATCTGGACCTTTGCGTCATAGGGATGGGGAGCTAAAAGAGCTCGAAAAGAAGCTTGACCAAGTGCAGATTCTTGTTCTTAAAGGTTCATCGGGAAGCGGAAAGACGAGGCTTGCGCTTGAAGTTGTAAAGCGTTACGCAGGCAACAGGCAAATCGAGTCATATGTATTGGCCAAGGCGTGGATTTCAGGTGTCGCAGAGGATGTCAACGCATTTCTTTCGGAAGGTGAAGCCGTTCTTTTAGTTGATGACGCTCAGCTATCTGAGGGATTCGATGCGGTTCTCGAGGCGGTTGTAAGGAACCCGGGACTTCGGGTGATTTTCACGGTGAGGGACTACGCTTTCGAGCGTCTGATGCGAGGCATCCGACGTTCGGTGAAGAGCGAGACTTACTCGCTTGAGCGACTGGAGCATACATCCTTAAGGACGTTATTGCAGGAAGACTATGCAATTGCCAATTCTGTGTTTCTCGATAAAATCGAGAGAATTGCTCGAGGCAACTTAAGGATCGCGATAATGGCGGCGCTGTGCGCTAAGCGCGATGGATATCCCGGCATTGAGAGCGCCTATGGGATTATGGACGTCTTTTATGGCAATCTCGTTGACGGACTCGAAGAAAAAGATCTCATCCTTCTCTCATATCTGAGCGTATATGCCCCGTGCGATTTCAGAGAGGGCGATCCAGCTTACGATGGATTGTTATCGGAGGGTATATCCCGCTCTTCAATGGAGCGAAGGGCGAGAAAGCTTCACGATCGTAGCATTCTCGATTTGTTGGAGGGCCCCGATGGAACCGTTGCGGTCAAGTTCGAGCAGCTGAACCTACAGGATTACTGCGTCTATAAGGCTATTTTCGAAGAGCACATCATCGGCCTCCGCAACTTCATCGAGGAGTTCGTTACTCGGGACAGGCAGAAGGTCGTCAGGGTTCTCAACATCCTCATCTCCGTGTTTGGTGACGATGCGACGCTTTCACGCATCAAATCTGACTGCTCAAAGGCATGGGAGGCTTCTGGGTCGAAGCGAGATGATGAGCGACGCGAGATCATGGATGTGCTTCATCCGCTCATTCCGGACGAGGCCTATCGCTTCGCGCTTGATGTAATCGATGGAGCGGCCGCTTCTCCAGTTCCCCTGTCCGAGCGAGGGGATTATGAGAGGCAAGTGGTCGGTGCGGTTCCGGTAAGCTTGGCTATCTTGTGCGAACTGCGGGACCGTGAGCGCTATCCCGATACGCTCCCCACTTTGCTCACCGCTGTTGAGAAAGGTTGCTTTGCGCTAGGGGACTATCGATCGGCTATTGAGGGGCCGTTGGCAATAACGGCGCGCTCCGTCGCGAGCGGATTCAAATACGAGTGTGCCCTCATCGATGAGCTCGCTCGGATGACTGGCTATGATTCCAACGCTCGTAATCTGCAATTCTTCGGGATGAAGCTGTGCGAGCAGTATCTTGCTTTCGCTCACACGTCGCATGAGGTTGAAGACGGTGGATCGATTCGCTACATCACAATCAGGATGCCGGAATCGGAGGCTGCCCTCGAGCTTAGAGCCGACGCGATAGCGTTCCTCTGCGGTCTGCTTGGCTCTCCGGTTTATCGAGCCGAAGCGGCTAGGGTCCTTACTCCCCATGTTGGTATATCTGGTGAATCGGCAGTCGAGGAAGGCGCTCGGTTCTTTTTGCAAGGCGCCATTCAAACGTTCGCCTTGGCGATTCCGGCGGGGTACGCGCCGACTACGAAGGAAGAACGCGAGCTCCTCTATCATTGTGCCCTTGCTTGCAAGGCGCTTTCGTTGTCGGAGTATGAAAAGGTGTCAATGCTTTTGCCCGAAGCGTACTTCGATCTCGAGAAGCTTATGGAGAGCTCTGGTTCCGACGAAAGGGAGATAGCTTCTGCTACTGCTGGTTGGGATGTCCAGCGCCATGAGGGTGTTCTTCGCATCGGTCGGGAGATGTGGGAGCGCGGTGAGCTTGATCTGTATGATGCTGGTTCCCTTATCGACAGGGTATTAATGTCTTCGTTGATAAAGGATGACCCATCCGTCGATGTAAAAAAGATATTCGCATCTATCTGCGTTCTTTATGACGGTGATCAAGAAATATCTCTCGGTCCAAAAATCGTCGAAAGGTCGGCGCAGAGGATAGGTTGGCGTCTGCTGATTGACCAGGCGCAGGCTCATGGTCTTTCGGCCCTGGTCGGCACTGCCATTATAAGTGTCCCGGCAGAGGTTTTGACTGCTGGTGATTTGGATACCTTAATTTGCCTGGCGGGTAACGGGCAGGCGCTGATGCGCATCGACGGTGTCATGGACATCGAGCTAAAATCTACCGGGTTTGCAAAACGCTATTGCGAGGCGGCAAAGAGCTGTCTGCTCGCAAAACCGGGATATGCGTGCTGTTTCTTTTTGCCTCTCTCTAAATTGAAAGAATCAACCGAAATACTGGATACCTGTTTTGGAGATGATCGAAGTCTTCTGCTAGAAGTTTACGAGGCCAATATTCTTCTAAATGAGCACTTCGATTATTATGGCGTGCTATTTGGATACCTTGATGAAAAAGGCTCCGATCCTATTGACTGCTTGTTCGGACGTCTCGAATCGGCAGATGGCTATGATGACCGCCGCAAGATTATCCGTCGCATGGGACAGGTTTCCTGCTTGGATAATCCGGAAAAGAGGATGCGCGAGGTAGTTCACCGCCTTGTTTCTTGCGGCAAGCTTCCAGATCACGATGTCGCTAGCTTGCTGACGTACAACGTTTATCTTTCCAGGGGCTTTGATGTCTTAGGATTTATTGCCGGAGAGCTGGAACGCGGACTGGAGGAGGGGGTCGTGCCGGAACATTACTCCACCGTCCTTGCAGATATTCCGTTTAAGGATCGCATGGAAACCTATGTTGATTTGCTGAGCAAAGATCCGGAGGGCAGGCTTTTCGAGGCTCTTCCATTTGGCTCCTCATCTTATGTTGGGTCGGGGGAAGAGAGCTTTGCTCCTGCCTATCGTGAGGAGATAGAGATAATTAAATCAATATCAAAGTCTTTGCCAGAGGACAGCTGCTATAGCTATCACAGAAAGAGATTGGATGAAATTGTCCGTACAAAGGAAAGGGAGATTGAGCGAGAAAGATGGCGAAACTTCCATGAATCGGTCTAGCGGGCTTTAGCAAGCATGATGAGCACAAGCTTATACGCTAATCAGAGGTTGACTACATAATATCGCATTTAGCTAGTTCAAGTGATTTTTCTGGACACTATTCTGGATATAATCTGGACAATACTGATAAGATGTCCAGAATAATGTCCAGAATAGAGTGGAGCACCCCTATGAGCGACGCGCTTGACAGATACATCCAAGCTGGCGAGGGCATGAGCGTCGAGTTCAAGCGCTGCGGGTCCCAGCCGGGTCAAGACACGTTCGAGACCATTTGCTCGTTCGCCAACCGACAGGGTGGTAGCGTGCTTCTCGGCGTGCGAGACGACGGCACGGTTGAGGGCGTGCTCGAGGTCTCCGCGCTTTCCATCGAGCGCAACATCTCCAACGTCATAAGCAACCCGAACCTGTTCAACGTGTCGCCGCTGGTCGAGTTCGAACGGCTGCGAGACGCTGATGGCAGGCTCGTCATACGGGTCTGGGTCCCCATGGGGCCGTCTCTCTATATGAATATTTGACTTGTTGGGGTCCGGGGTTATTGCGTTTGGGGGCCATTATGAG